>BNJU01002973.1_pt1 | contig 27466 bp, 43 predicted proteins | sample 8539281 | NCBI WGS metagenome assembly BNJU01 (sample SAMD00202456, study PRJDB9452) | human saliva metagenome | isolation source: human saliva | place: Japan
TTATTGCGTGACCTTGTACGCTGAGAAAGACGGTACGCCCGTTAAAATGGGTGAATTGACGGCAGCGGGTTCGTGCATTATCAGCGGTTTGACCGTTGGAGAAGTCTATAAGGTATACGCAACCGCCGAAGACAATACCTGTAACTATGACGGCTCACCTAAGCACAATGTAAGCGAGAAAAGCGCCCCTGTAATGGTTGAAGTTCTAGGGCGGTGGCACGGGTGGCAGCGCTGATATTGACAGGCTCAAAGCCCTAGCCGAACAGGCAGCAAAAGAGGCAAAGGCAGCAAAGGCAACAGCCGACAATACACAGAAAGTCGTAGAAGAACTGAATAACTCTTTTTCTCACGACAGCGAGGGCGCACACGTAGGCAGCAAAACTGGAATGCATACTACGATTGACGCACAAGGTATGAAGTTAAAGAAAGGCAATGAAGAAGTAGCGTCATTTAAGGAGAACGGCGTTACCCTCGCAAGCGGTAGTTTGCGTATTCATGCGGGCTTTATTAAGGATATCGCAGATAATTCAACCGCTTTATCATCTGATTGTTTTGACTTTGAGTCTGAAACGCTAGAATACCATTATGCGCCGAAGTTCTTTTTTAGAGCGAAGTCACACAATCAAGCTAATAACGGGTTTATTGGTACTGATTATGACCTTGGCATGGAGAAACTAGGTATTGCGTCTCCTAATGGAGCGGTATCTATTAACACCGATGACCTTGTAAAAATTATGAGGTTCAAACAGTATACAACTATCATTGATGACGGTAAAAGCAAAGGTTAGTTACTGGATAACAGCGGGTACAGTGTTCTTTGACGTGTACCTAAAAGGCGGTTACTCTACATATTCTTCAAGCGTACAGTTACCAGCCGATATATTGCCAAAGTCAAGTTCTTACTATCCACTCGCTACACAATCAGGCAACAACACCGCTAAAGTATGGTTAGATGCTTATAATGGTAGTGACAGACGGGTTTATATCTATAACTATGATGTGGGTTATTGCACGGGTTCGTTCCCTGTAGCACCTAGCCCGCTATTTACATAAGGCGGTGAATAATGCACGGTAATATTACGGGTGATATGGTCGTTTTCGTGATTGGTCTAGTCTCTTCATTCTTGGGCTGCATGGTTTCTATTTCGACTATGCAAGGCAGAAACAAAGAACAGCGACAGCGTGAAGAGGAATGGAAAAATACCATTACAAACACGTTGACACGCCTAGAAACCCGTCAACAAGTCATGAGCGAACAAATGAGTAGCTATCAACAGTCATTAGCTGAAGTAGTTTCTACAGTTGGGAAACATACCTCAGAGTTGGCAGTAGTTGGCATTATTGCACGTAGGGCTGATGACGTTTCAAAAAAAGTTCAGACCGACCTCACAGAGGTCAAAACGGACGTAAAAAATCTAGGCAATCGTATCGAGAAACTGGAGAATTAAACTATGGTTAATCTTAAAGTACGCATGAAGAACAAGGCTTTTTTTGGCTTTGCGCTTATTCCCGCCATGCTGATTTTGGTACAGGTTGTAGCTGGTATTTTTGGCTATAAAATCGAGATTGAGGGCGTTACTAATCAAGCTATGGCAGCCGTAAACGCTCTGTTTGCAGTCCTTGCTATTCTTGGAATTGTCAACGACCCTACCACAGCGGGTTTCTCAGACAGCGACAGTGCTATGACCTACACACAGCCTAGCGCTAAACCCTCTAGTGAGGTTATGTAATGTTAAAAGGTATTGACGTTAGCGGTTATCAGCCTTTGCTACTCCACGTACTCTAGCGGGTACGTGGAGACCGCATATAGCGGTTCTGATTTTGTTATCGCTAAGGCAACGCAGGGTACTAGACCGCTTAATTCGCATATGGTTAGACAGCTTGAGAGGGCTAAGGCAGACGGTAAACTAATCGGCGTTTACCATTACGCCGAGGGCGGTTCACCTGTAGCCGAGGCAGACGCTTTTATTTCATGCGTTAAGGACTATGTAGGACAGGCAATCTTTATGCTTAGACTGGGAAAATGGAGACAATGACGCATGGGGTTCTACTACATGGGCTAGACAGTTTGTAGACCGTGTACACGCCCTAACGGGTATTTACCCGCTTGTTTACACGTACCCCGCTGGACGCTCACAGGTTGCGTCATGCGCCGATGTTTCGGCTTTGTGGATAGCTGGTTACCCCGATAACCGTTTTAGCTGGGAACTTCCCGAAATGATTTACAATACGGGCGCATGGTCTGACTGGACAATTTGGCAGTATTCGAGCGCTAACGGTAACATTGACCTAAACGTTGCTCAACTGGATAGTACGGGCTGGGTAAGGCTTGCAGAGGGTGACAAAGCAGCTACAGGCTTTACACCTCACTGGGTACGTAATTCTGTAGGTTGGTGGTACGCTACCGCTCCAAACGACTGGTACGCTGATACATGGCAGCTTATTGACGGTGAATGGTACTACTTTGACGCTAACGGCTACGCAGCTAAGGGCTGGGTACGTTACGGGGCGTATTGGTGCTATATGCGTGAAACCGCTGATAACCGTGAATGTGCTATGGAAACGGGTTTTGTCGAGGTAAACGGTTCAAAATACTACTTGTACCCTACTAGCGATAACGCCCCCCGTGGCACTATGGCAGTGGGTAAGTTTGAAGTAGACGGGAAAACCTACATTACAGACGCTACAGGTCGTATTCAGTCTAACGCCGTTGTAGTCCATGACGGGCTAGCTTACGCAGTCGATACAGACGGCGTTGTTAAAAATGGCACTCTAAGCGTGGTTACTGATGATTTAGGCGTTATGACTAAACTAGTGCTATAATTTCCTTGTACGGTCTACTCCTCCGCCGTGCATAACCCCGCTAGTTAACGAGGCTAGCGGGGTATTTTTGTGAAGAAAATATGTAGGGAAATTTCTATAAAATTGTTGTTGACAGAGCGCAACATAAGGCATATATTAGGTATTAACAAAGGGTACAAACTCCCGACACGGCAGAAAGGATAAATTTACGGGATATACCCTTGTAAGAAAATACTGATTTATTTGAAAGGGGTTTTAATTGGCTAATGTATATGCAACTCTAAGCAACGTAAGAGAAGAGTTAAACGTTCCGAAAAGACCAGTACAACGCATTCGGTAAATACAAGTTCCGAAACCTAGAGAGCATTAACGCAGCGCTCAAACCGCTATGCAAGAAATACAAATGCGGTTACTACATGACTGATAGCGTTGTTCTTATTGGTGAGCGCTACTACACGCAGGCAACAGTAACGTTTTACGTTGACGGGTGCGAGGAAACAGTAACCTCTGTAGCCTACGCCCGTGAAGAAGATGAAAAGAAAGGAATGGACGCCGCACAAATTAGTGGTTTGGCTAGTTCCTATGCGAGAAAATACGCTATTTGTGGTCTGTTTGCGGTAGACAGCGGGGAAGAGGTAGACGCACTTGATAATCGACCCGCTGAGACAGCCCCTAAGACACGAACGGCAACACGAACGACTACTACACGCAGGACACAGCAAACCACACCGCAAAAAGCCTCTGAGAGCGTTACAGAGGAAACACTCCAAAATAAGGTTTTAGAGTTCGCAAATCTGAGGGGTAAGACTGTAGATGATGTTATCAAGGCGCTAAATATCACCCCTGCAATGAAGAAACTAGGCGTAACCGCTGAACAGATTGAGTACACAGACAATCAGAGAGTGGCAGCGGTAGGAATTGTTACAAGTTGGCTAACACAGGTTAAGAAAGAGGGCTAAACATGAGAGGCATTAACACAGTAAGTCTGAGCGGTAACCTTACTAGAGACGCAGAATTGCGTTTTACGGCGGGCGGTACGGGAATTTGTTCATTTGGTATTGCGGTCAATGACAGCCGTAAGAACTCAACAACTGGACAGTGGGAAGATGTACCAAATTTCTTTGATTGTAATATTTTCGGTGCAAGGGCTGAGAGCATTACCGACTACCTTGCAAAGGGTACAAAGGTTTGTCTAACGGGCAGGCTGCACCAGTCAACGTGGGAAACCCAAGAGGGTTCTAAGCGCTCCAAAGTTGAGGTGATTGTAGACGTTATTACTTTCATGTCTACTAAAGCAGGATAAGCCCGTGCAGTATCAAACACAGGCAGATATCAGCGATAACACAGATATGTATGATGCTGATATCCCGTTCTAGGGTGTAATTGTGTAGGAATTGTGAACGCTATTTGGTTGTTGACAACACGCAACAAAGCCCTATAGTAGGTATCAACAAAGTAGCCCCGCTGCAAAGGGTGGCGGGGCGCTAAAGAAAGGATAGAAACATGGAGAAAGACGTTATCAAGATTGAGCGAGAGCAGCTAGAGGCGTTAGTCGCAGCGGGGCTAAAAGTCGTTGTAAATTGGTCGCTTATTAGTGAGTGTAATGACGAAGAGGTGGGCGCTTTTCTTGTTGCTAGGTTTGAGAAAAATATTGAACGCCTAGGAAATATGGCTGGTATCGTACATGACAGTATGCAAGAACTAAACGACCTCTAATGTTTCAGTCGTTTGTTGTACATGGCGAGGTAAGAGGTAAGCCCCGCCCTAGGTTTTCTAGCCGTGGAGGGTATGGCAGGGCTTATACACCCGCTAGTTATATGAAGTATGAGCGCTCAATAGCTAAGGCATACACAGAGGCGGGCGGTAAGAAGTTCAGCGGCGCTGTGAGTGTATCAATATTCATTCACAGGGAGTTGCCTAAGAGCCGACCTAAACGCCTTTTAGCTGAACTAGATATGTCTAAGCCTGATATAGATAACGTTTCTAAAGCAGTCCTAGACGCATTAAACGGGGTAGCTTATGACGATGATAAACAGGTAACAAGTCTACACGTTACGAAACTACCCCGTACAAGGAACGAGAGTTTTTTAAGGGTAACAATCATAGGAGGATAAACAATGAAACTAACTAACGAGTTAAATCTACCTCAACCGTTCGTAGACGCAGCTACTAGCGATTATCAATATACAGATAAACGCTATAGTGTTACGTCTGTTTTGAAAGGTACGAGAGAGGCAATTTTACAGCGCCGACACTCCGAGGAAATTGAAACAGATGTTTCTGAAATGGTATGGGCTATCTTCGGTTCAGCGGTACATAAGATTTTAGAGCAGTCCGAGGAAACCGCCGACCAGCTGAAAGAGAATTGGCTTTCTGTAGAGGTTCAAAACGGTTATGAGTTGAGCGGTATTTTGACCTATACGATGACGCTACAGGAACAGTAACCGACTACAAAACCGCTACCGTGTGGAAATTCATCTATAAAGAGTTTGATGACTGGCGTACTCAATGCCTAGCCTATGTGTGGTTGCTCCGTAAAATCGGTTTTAACGCCCGCCGTGGTGAGATTGTGGGAATGCTCAAAGACCACTCAAAGACTAAGGCAAAGACCGACCATACCTACCCGCAACACCCCGTGCAGCGTATCGGCTGGAACTTCACAGACAAAGACCTAGAGGGGTTCGAGAGTTGGCTTAAAGCGAAGTTTTCCGAGATTGAGCAGTCCGAGAAGTTGAGCGATGATGATTTGCCTCTATGCTCAGATGTTGAGCGTTGGCATAAGCCCGACAAATACGCCGTTATGAAAGAGGGTAGAAAGACAGCCGTCAAACTCTATGACAGCGAGGAAGAGGCTACCGCTAGAGTAGAGGAAGAGGGTAAAGGTTTCTACGTTGAACACCGAAAGGGCGAGGATAGCAAGTGCCTAAACTACTGTTCAGCGTGTGAGTTTTGCAGTCATTACAAGGAGTTGATGAACAATGCTAACTAACCTACTAGAAGAGACCTTGAACGTTATGAAGAGTTGCAATAAAGATTGGGGCGACATTGACTTTATTGCGTTCAAAGACAATATGACAATATCGGTTGCAGATTTTAAGAAACACGCAAACGCTGAATATGATAGCGGGTTTGGCGGTGCAGAGGTAGCGAAAAAGCTACGTAAAATCGGCGATGAAATGGGTAGCATTGATGACTGTTATGAAACAGCGTTTGAAGAGATAGACGCAGTTATTTATAACAGTAGCTATGATAATTTCTTTCAGCGCCTAGCCGACCTAATCGACCCTGTATGCCATTTGGTAAAGAGTAATGACGATGACGGCATTAAGTACACCTGTTCTAATTGCGGTCAATTTCACGTCAAAGAACTACAGCTACTAAACGGGTTCAAGTATTGCCCTGTTTGTGGAGCGAGGATAGAACGCCATGAACAGAGATAGTTATATCGTCATTCAGTCATTTATGCGCTCCGAACTGGAACTAAAAGGGAAACGAACTAATCATTTACGCCCCTAATCTATGGTTTTTGTCAGTCAGAGGGTCACAGTTTCCACGGGTCAAGGCAGTATATAAGCGATTGGACAGGGTGCAGTTTATCGACCGTTTCAAACGTTCTTGCTGGGTTGGTTGAGTGTGGTCTACTGGTTAAGTCTGAGACAGTAGTCAATGGCGTAACGTTTAACTCTTACGTTACAACAAGGCGTAAACGTTCAGTACCACAGAAAGAGGCTAGCGTTAGTGCCTCTGAGGGCGTGAGAGCCGTTATAGAGCATTTGAACGAGGTTACGGGGAAATCATACGACTACAGACGTGATAGCAGTTCTAAACCCGTTACAGCCCGTCTAAATGAGGGGTACACAGTCGAGGACTGTATCAAGGTAATAGACGTGAAAGCCTCTGAGTGGTTGCGAACGGATATGAGACAGTATCTAAGACCTGAAACCTTGTTTAGAGCGTCTAAGTTCGAGAGTTATCTACAGCAAGCGCCTACAGAGGTTTTAGAGTGTGCTTTTTAAGGGGTAAACGTGGTTGATGTACTGGGTGGATATGAGGGTTCAGACGTTCCCGTGTGCGAGGTTTGCGGTAAGCCTAAAGCGTATCTACATAATGGCAAACTGTACCCGTCTATGTGCGATTGTCAGATTAAAGAGCATGAGGCAGCCGAGGCAGCCGAGAGGGTTAACGCCCTCAAAGCTGCACGTGCTGAGAGGGTTAAAACAGCGTTTCAGTTCGAGGAAATGGCAGCGCAAACGTTCGAGGCAGCGGACGGGCTACACGGTGTAGAACAGCTAGCGAAGTGCGAGAAATACGCTAACCGTTGCATTGAGGGCGCTAATTACGGGCTATTACTCTTTGGCAGTCCAGACGGCGGTAAAACATACGCTAGTTGTGCCATTGCTAACAAGGTAATAGACGCAGGTAAAAGCGTTATTATGAGGTCTGTACCTCAATTAGTGGTATTCAAAGATACGACTGAAAAGAGGGCTACAGAGCGCCTATTAGGTCAGCTGCTTAGTTGCGACTTGCTTATTTTAGATGACTTAGGCGCTGAGCGTACTACCCCGTTTGCTCAAGAATTTGTCTATGCGGTGGTTGACGGTCGTTATAACGCCCGCAAACCTATGGTAGTTAGTACCAACTTGACCCGTTCAGAGTTGGTACACACGCCCGATATTACTCAACAGAGGATATACAACAGGGTACTAGAGTTGTGTTATCCGCTTGAGTTTAAGACAGGCAGGAAACGCAGCACAAAAGAGCGTTACGCAGCAATGCTAGAAGATATTGAGAGAGGTTAAACATGAATGTAAAGACACTCAAAAAGGCAATGAAAGAACAGGGCTTGAACAGTAAGGGCGTAGCCGTTAAATGCGGACTGGATAGGACTACCGTTTTAGGCTACAAAACGGTGAACGTGAGCCGTCTCTAAGAGTGTTCAAGAAACTATGTACGGGCTTGAATATTAGCCCCGTTGATTTGTGGTAGGTTAAGATGTGCGATTATACCCTAGGTTTTAAGGCAGCTAACAAGCTACCTATGACAGAGTGCGAACAGTACGAGGAACTACTAGAACAGTTCCTAGAGAGTTCCGACCTTATTATTACTAAAGCGTGTGAAAGTCGAGAGAGTACCATTAGCACGGTTGCGGGCTTGATGTTACACGCTAAGGGCAAGCCTGTAGAAGTTGGCTATGAGTTCAACACGGTCTATGTTAGGAAGATGTGTTAGATATGGCAAAAGTAACTACTCTACCAGCGATTTTACAACCCTTAATGGGTAAGCCGTCTATTAAGGCTCACAGGTGCGTTGTGTGCGGTTGTACCTACCCGCTGAACAATCACCATATTGTAAGGCGTTCGGCTGGCAAGATGTACGTTAACGGCGTCGAGTTAGATAAACCCGTTATTACTCTATGCGGCAGCGGTAACGCTAGCGGTTGCCATGGTCTAGCGCATGAAAACAGGCTACATTTTCGCTGGGTAACCGTTCCACAGAAAGCAGTACAGCAAGGACTACCAACAATTAACGGCGGTCATTGGGAATATAAAATCTTTGATGAACCCATTAAATATATTGACGCTATCAAGTCAGAAAGAGGCTGGCATAGGATAACTACCTAGTAGTACAATGAGCGTACTACAAAAAAGCATTTGCTTTTATACGGGCTGGGTATAGCGCCTAGCCCTAATTTTTTGAATTGTGTTGGAATTGTGGAGGGTTTACGCCCTCCATTTATTTATAAAATTGTTGTTGACAACTAGCAACAAAGCCCGTATAGTATTAGCTAACAAAGGGGTTACAGGAACTCCGACAAACGAAAGAGTATAGCATGGCTGAATTTTCTTTTTATGATTTTTGTCAACAGGAGAATGGCACTATTGAGGGCTATAACGAGGTCGCAATAGATGAAGAAGTAAACGAAATGTGGCATGACTATTTCCGTGATAACGCTAAGCGTATCAATGAGTGGAATGAGTCCGACTACCTAGACCGTTTCACAGCTGAAAACATTGATACCATTTACGAGATTATCAACCGTAATTATGAGCCTGTACAGTGGTTAGTAGAGTACACGGCTAGAACGGCTAAAGAACTTGGAACACCTGCACACGGTGGCAACCTCAAGGCGTGGGAGAAGTCATTTACAAACGCCCTAGACGGTGAAGAGATAGAGCCTAGCGACCTTTGGCTATTTGTTAATGAGATTGAAACAACGGGCGTTAGAATGGCGTTTGAAATCCCTGTAAAGTTTACGGCTTTTATGAACGAGTAAACAGGCTAGGCGGGGTGTAACAGCCCCGCTAATAAGAAAGGTGTAACTATGTACGACAATAGACGTTATGAGTACCCGCTAAGCCCTGAGAGCGTCATTGACCTATGGCAGGAATGGAAAAGCAAAAATTATCGTGCTATGGACTGGTTCTATTTTCAAGCTAGAGAGTTCTACTACAGGGGCGCTAGGGTATCGGCTAAATATCTGATTGAAAAGCTACGCTATGAGAGCGGGTTACGCATTGAGAGCGTACCATTTACCGACAATCACGGGGTTTTGCACACGTTCGGTATTTCAAACACGCTAACCCCGTTTATCGGTCGTTGGCTTAAAACACGTATCCCTGAGTTGGATATTCAACTCAATAAAAGCAGGTTTGACGCAGCAATTAGAGAGGCGGGCGGTATCAATGGGTCAAATTAGTATTTACTTTCAAAACAGAGAGGCACTAAAAAGAGGCTATTAAGGAATTACAAGCCGTTTTAGAGCGTTCAAAGTTCCATTACAGTACAGACATTCAGCCCGCTCATTTTAAGGGTGTAGACGGCGTACAGGCTACAGGTATCAACAAAGAGGGGAGAGCAACTAAGCGGGATATTAGTTTTGAATATGGCATTTTTGTCATCAAGAACGCATACACTAGACCGCCCCTATATGACTACATCAGGGAGATATATATAGAACTGGGGTTCTATTGTGTAGAAAATGTGTAGGCTATTTTCTTGTTGACAACTAGCAACATAAGGCATATAGTAATACTCAACAAAGGGGCTACAAGAAACCCCGACACGTTGAAAGGGAGTTACAAAATGTCTTATCGTTGGAAACCTAGCAAGTCCGCAGCCCGTGAGTTCGCTGCAAAGATGAACGAGATTGAAGAGTTTTTGTAAGGCAAACGGTATTGATTCTAGCCTTATGCAGGGTAGCTACTACTTCACTATTGACGGTCAAAAGTACCGTATAAGCAATCACACCGTAGCAGCCTCAAACCGTGGCGCTTACAACTATGAGGGTGAGCAGGTAAGGGGTCTATACCACCCTAACGGTGAAGAAGATGACACTATCTATATCACAGCAAGCAAAACCCGCTTAATCGAGATTTACACCGCCCTCAAAGCAGGCAAAAAGCTAAACCGTAGGGGTAAGGTAATCGATTAAATAACAGCAAGCCCCCGCCTCAAAGCGGGGCGGGGCGCTATCGAAAGGGGAAATAATGGACTGGTTTAATTACGTTTACGGCGTTTCCGTAATGGTTATGTTTGTCCTAATTACTATTTGCGTGTTGGTAGTGACAATAAATGCAGTTTTTCGTGACCCCCTCAAAAGAGAAACGGAGGCATATAACAGGGGTTACGTTGACGGTTTTAATTCACAGAGATAGAAAGGAAACACAATGAGTAAGTTGGCTGAAGAGTATGTATTTGAGCGTTTGGCAATGCTAGAGAAAGAGCATGACGAACACCTTAAAGGCTCAAGCGTTAACGTTGAGAAAGAGCCTGAGAACACAGACGGCGTAGAGTTCAAGAAAGAGCCTATTAAAGCAGTTAGATATAGTACAGCTGCACAAAGCAGGTTTACAGACGCAGATTATGGCTATGGTGACCTTGAAGAGTTGCAAGAAGCCGTAAAGCTAGACGATGATAACCTTTATGCTTGGGCTACTAAAGAGCGTGGCACGGGTTGGCATAGGAATAGCCCTATCAATCGTGAAGAAGAAGAGTTCGACTATCAGTTAGTTGTAAAGTCTGATAACACAGTAGAGGTTCACGCATCATTTAGTTGCGCGCCCGCTAGTCTGTACCGTATCTATTCGGTAGCTGATTATGACAGGTTCGTAAGTATGGAACTTGACGCAGAGGCTAAGGCTAAGCGATTGATGATATCCGTTCTAGTCTAAAGGGCGCTATTAGAATGTTGCAGGCTAAACAAAACGAGGAAGAGGAAACCGAAGATGAATAGGCTAGAAGTTCAAGAAGTCTACGATAAAGTAAGTACGCCCCGCAGTATTTCAGCTATTGAGGCGTTAGGGCTTAAATCTTGCTTGTTCTATGACTTGTTCGGTACTTTCTCAGTTGAGAATATCAGCGATACAGATGTTTATATTCAAGTTAAGAGCAAGCTAAAAAGCCTATGCAAGTATGCGCTAGATAATGTGCCTAAACCTGTAGCTAAAGACTGGAACGGCGATGATATTTATATCGGCGGTACTGTTTGGTACGATGATGAAGAGTACCTAGTCCATTCGCATAAGCCAAAGAGTGCAGATGATGACGAGCGTATTTTATGCACTTGTTGCGACGCTTGGCAAACGCCTAGGTGGTTATATCTTGGCGGTAATGATGTAACCGCGCGTAACCCTAACGGTCAAAGTTATATCCTAGAGAGCATGAGAGACGATATACAAGCCGTTATAGACAGTCTACAAAAAGATGTCTTTGGTAAGCTAGAAGAAGCCTTAAAAAGCCCCTCAGAGGCTCAAAAGGACTAAAAAGCGCCCTAAAACTGAATAAAACGCACCAAAAAAGCGCCCCTAAGGTAAAATAAGGACAAAACAAACGTTCTATTAAAGCCTTAGGGGTGAATTATATTGAAGTGCAACAAACAGACTATAGAGCGGGCTGAAGAACTAAAGAAAAAAGGCGTCACTAACATTGATATCGCTAAAGCCTGCAACATTACAGAGAACACGTTCTACCGCTGGGTTAATAAACCTAGTAATGCACGTGAAAGAGAGTTTTCTCAGCGCCTAAAAAGCGCTGAACTTGACTACAAAACATACCTCACAGACCAAGTATTAAAGGCAGCCAAAGAAAGAGACTGGAAAGCTGCTGCATGGTTATTGGAGCGTAAGTACCCTATGGAGTACAGCCTAGCGCCCTAAGAGGTTTGAGGATATCCATAGACAGGGTACAGATACCGACACCGACCCGCTAAGCGAGGCATTAGAGGGTTTAGCTAAGGGGCTAGAGAATGAGCAGCGCTAGCCTAAAGCAGGCTCAAGTCATGGCGTTTCCTTACACGGACTATCAAGCCTTAATATGTGACGGTGCAGTCCGTAGCGGTAAAACGTCATTCATGGCTTGCAGCTTTATCAACTGGTCTATGTCTAACTACAACAATCAGACGTTCATAATCGGCGGTAAGTCCATAGAGAGCGTAGTTCGTAACGTCATTAAGCCTTTGCAGTCTCTAGCATGGGCTAGAAAGCGTTACACAATGTCATACTCTAGCTATACGCATGAGTTGACCGTTCGGCGTGGCAAGGTTAAAAACGTCTATGTAGTCTTTGGCGGTAAAGATGCAGCAAGCTATGAACTGGTACAGGGCTTTACGGCTGCAGGTTGCCTAATTGATGAGGTCGTTCTATGCGTTCGTTCATTTGTGGAACAATGCCTAGCCCGTTGCAGTGTTCAAGGCGCTAGATTCTTCTTCAACTGTAACCCTGCTAGCCCTACTCACTGGTTCAAAAAAGAATGGATAGACAAGGCAAGGGAGCATAACGCCCTATACCTCAAGTTCACACTAAGGGATAACCCTAGCCTTACAGAAGATACTCTGAGACGTTACGAGACTATGTACAGCGGGGTATTTCATCAACGCTATATATTGGGTGACTGGGTAGCAGCTGAGGGCGTTGTGTATGACTGTTTCGACAAATCGACCATGTGCAGGGATATAGACGTTGACGGTTCGGATATTGTCTATTGCTCCATTGACTATGGAATTACAAACCCGTTTGCGGCTCTGCTATGGGTGGTGCGTAACGGCGTGGCTTACTGTTTCCGTGAATACCGATACGATAGCAAAGAGGAACAGAGACGTTTAACCGATGAAGAGCATTGGGCTAACGTTAAAGCGATGTTCAAAGGCTTATGGATAGATGAAGTCATCGTAGACCCTAGCGCCTCAAGCCTTATAGAACTGATACGCAAAGAGGGCTTTTACAACGTCCGAGGTGCTAAGAATGACGTTCTAAAGGGAATACAACACGTTACAACGCTTATGAACACGCACAAGCTAATCATATCGCCCGTTTGTACAGGGCTATTGTCTGAACTAGCGGTATACTCATGGCAGGGGTAAAGGTGATACCGTTATCAAAGAAAACGACCATTCATGTGACGCCATGCGCTACTTTGTGGAGACAATCGGTATCAACCTATTAGACATGAACTAGAGAGGCTTACACTATGGGTCTAATCAATTCACTACTTGACAGCATAGCCCGTTCACTGGGTAGACGTATTCAGGGAATGGAACAGTATCAGGCATATCGTGACAGCGGTCGCAAAGGTGAAGAGTTTTCAGTAGAAAGTATGGTATCTGAGAGCCTTGCTAACCTTATGACAATGCAGTTTACAATGCCTGTAGTCGGTTCGTCTGATAGAGCGGTAGCGCTTGACCGCGTAAGTACCGACTTTGTGCGAGACAGCTTTACAAACGTTTGTTCTATGGCGTTTCTTACAGGTGACTGTATTACTGTTCCCGCATGGAACGGACGTTCTATGTATAACTCCATTGTTACCGCTGAAAACTTTGCTATCTTAGGCTCAAACGGTAACGAAATCACCGCCTGTATCTATATCGTGGACGAAAAGAAAGAGCGTAACGGCGCTAAGTGGACACTGTTAAGACTGATTGAACTAGTGCCATACACCGCCTATGACGGGTCTCAGACGTTCGCTAACCGCTATAGAACCTATGTAGCTAAGAACGGCGTTATTCAAGAAGATGACGCATTTAAGCTATTCCCTGATTGGTCTGCATACGGTGAACAGGCTGAGTGGATAATTCCGAACGTTGACCGTCTCCTAATCGGTCGTTATCGTTCGTTTACTCTAAACCCTCAAAACCCTAACGCACAAAAAGGTACGCCGATTTGTTACGGTGCGTCTAAGCCTATCGCTGAAATTCACTACCTAATCGACAAAATGCATGCTGAGTTTGCGCTATCTGAGAAAGCCGTGTTTGCTGATAGGTCTCTGTTCGTTAAGGACTACCAGCGAGACGCTAGCGGTGCGATTATAAACGCCCGTCTAAAGCTACCAGAGGGTAGAGAGCGCCTATTTATGACAATGCAAGGCACAGGTTCAGACGGTTCACTACTCAATGAATGGGCGCCTACCATTCAGCTACAGCCCTACATTGACGCATTGGAGAAACAGTATCAAGAAGTTGAGAAGTGCGTAGGCATTTCATCGGGCGTTCTATCCAACCTCAATGAACAGGCATATCAGAATGTGGATAATGTACGCAAGGCAACGGTTAAAACTCAGTCATTCATCGAAACGGGGCGTAAGGTTGCTGAGAGTTATCTTGATGATATGGTTTACAGCTGGAACGCAATCTATAACTACTACAACGTGACACCCGTAGGTGATTACGATGTAGAGTACAAGTGGAGCGATGAATATATCAACACCTTTAGCGACCAGCAAAACGCCATTTTAGCAGGTAACGCAATCGGTGCAACGGACGCCGTAGACTATCGTATGCTAGTCATGGGTGAAAGCCCTGAAGTTGCACGTCAAAGGGTAGAAGAAATTGCAGCGTCTAAGCCTACTAACCCACTGTTTGAAGAGGTTGAATAGTGAATGACAGAGACCGTACAGGGATAGAGTTAGCAGCCCTAGCGGGTGAGTTGGCTATTCTCATGGTGATAGCTAAGCACTTGAAGAGGGTAGACGAAAACACTACATATTCGGACGTTGCTAAGTGGTCTCTAGTCGGTCTAGTTGATATTGCCACAATCGCAAATAACACGTCTAACCTGCTTACTAAGCGGGCTAGGCGTGTGTTTGCTAATGGAGCAGGGTGAGATTGACGCATGGAGCGCCCCGCTATTCGCTGCAAATGCTAGGGACATTCCACAGCGTGAGCGATATCTACGCAGCAAGTACAGCCCTAGAGACTGGTCTAGGATTAACCGTTCACACAATCGAAACAATGTTTTCAACCTCTGTTATGGGTCTAGTCAACCCACAAGGGCGTATCGTTCCTATAGCGCAGGCATACCGTGAGAGCCTACAGGAGGCAGTCTCAGCTATGCAAGCGGGAGAATTGAACTATGTGCAGTCAATAAAACGTATGACCGCTAGAATGGCTCAGAGGGGCGTTAGAGTGTTCTACCCTAGCGGGGTTACCCGTGAGTTGTATTCAGCCGTAAGCGGTAACGTCTATGACAATTACCGCATGACAATGCAAAGAGCCCGTGAAGAAGTAGGCGTAGCCTTTGGCGCTAACGGTGTTGAGATATCCGCTCACGGTCTATGTGCAGCCGACCATTTGCCATATCAAGGCAAGCAATATAGTCATGCTGAGTTTAAGCGTATCAACGAGAGTTTACCCCGCCCTATTGCACATGGCTATAATTGCCACCACACTACAACGCCGATTATTCTAGGCATTTCTAAGCCCGCTCAGAGCCGTTCACAGCTAAAAGAACTACGGGAACAGTCTCAGAGGATAGTCCATACCTCAAACGGTGATATGACGGCGTACCAGTTTACGCAGTATCAACGTAGAATGGAAACCGCTATCCGTAAGAAGTACGTTGAGAAAGCTGTTCTACAGGCAGCGGGAGCAGATACGGCGGGGCTGGATAGCGATATCAGAGACGCTACGAGGTTCTACAGGGCTGAAAGCCGTGCAGCTGGTATCAGTAGCCTCACATGGAACGTATAACGGTTTACAAGCCCGCTAAATAGCCTTATACTAGCGGCATACCACCCACGGGGCTACTCCTTTCACCCGTGGGTGTTTTTCATGTGTAGGAAATGTGATGAAAAAAATATTTACTGAATTGTTGTTGACAACACGCAACATACCCCGTATAGTAGGTATCAACAAAGAGGGAGACACAAGGTCAAACCTCGACACGGCGAAAGGTTTTAGAAATGACTACACGTGAGCAGCTACGCAGGAATATGACCGCTACAAAGTGGATTGTTAAGTACATTTACCGCACCGCTAAATATGCAGGTGAGCCAGTATCTATCCTAGAGGTAAACAACGATGTGAACAGTATTCTCAACGGTAAAGAGGTTACACGTGAGAACCTAGGGAAGTTCCAAGGCGAGTTTAGTTTTTTCCAATACAGACTTAAATATATCAATTACGAAGAGGGTATGTATTATGGTCTGTTGGAGTGCGTTGCTACGGTTGCTAGCGAACTATAAATAGACGAACGGGCGGGGGTTCGACTACCCCGCCATACCATAAGGGGGAGATATGGAGCGTACTTATTCAAAGCTAACAGAGGCGTATGTAATGGTATCTAAAAGCCGTGATGATACCGTACTACCAAAACGTGAAGATATTTCACCGCTATTAGGTGATAGGGTACGGGCTAGCGGGGGCGCTTACGTTTGGTACAAGCCCGTAAAGCGTTCAGACGGTTCAACTGAACTACAACCGCTAGGCGTTCATTGGACTGATAACGGACTAGACTACTTTATTAACATTGTAGGTAGCCTAGATGATGAATGACGTTTCACCCGCTCAAGCTGAGAAACTCTATCAAGCCGTTCTAAATTGTGATGTAGAGGTTATCCCGTCTGAGTTGGACGGGGTAACCGTCATAAAAGGGCGTACATATCCGTTCCGTGACCTACTAAAAGAGTTCGGCGCTATATGGGATAGCGATACTAAAGAGTGGTTAGTAGACTTCTCAGACGCTACCGAACTAGGAGACTACTTTCTAAGCCTGTTCTAAGGCGTTCTAAGCCCCTATATTGCCATGGGTGGATAACTTCCCGTAAAACAACTAAATAGCCTTGTAGAAAGCCTTTGAGAAGTGTTGTACAATGTTTCTCAGAGGCTACGTCTTTATGTAGCTACCGTGTACCGCATAGTAAGCGGTTTATAAGTCAACTTAGACGGGAGAAATTGCAATGCAGGACATTCAGGACATTCTAAAGGCACAGGGTATTGAGGTCACAGAAGAGCAGATGAAAGCTATTAAGAACGGCGTTCTTGAGAATTACCGTTCAAAGGCTGAAACCGAGGCTAAGGCTGCTAAGGTTAAGGAACTTGAGACACAGCTGGAAAAGGCTAACGCTGCACTTGAAAGCGCCTCAAAGGTAGACCCTGCTAAGTCTGAAGAAATTGAAGCCCTCAAAACTCAGATTGCTGAGTATGAGAAAGCAGAAACAGAGCGTAAGAACAAAGAGGCTGAAACCGCTAGCCGTTCGGACTTTAGGGCTAAGTTTGACGCCGAAATTGGTTCTAAAAAGTTCGTTTCTAAGGTCGTAGGTGACGCAATTTTTAACGCTGCTTACGCAACCGCTAAGGCTAACCCTGATATGAGCATTGCGGACGTACTCAAAACCGCTACAGGTGATGATAAGGGTATCTTTGCCAACCCACAGGCTGACCCCCAAAAAATGCCTATGGGTGAGCCAACGGCTCAAGGTGTGCAGCCTATTCAGTCACTTGAACAGGTTAAGGGTATGAGCGTTGAAGATGTCCGTAAACATATGGACGAAAATTAACAAGCTACTGAACAAATAAGGAGTTCAACTATGGCAACTACTAAATTCGTTCCTCAGATTTGGAGCGCAAAAATCCTTGATTCACTCGATAAGGCACTTGTTTACAACAAGTTGTTTAATACCGATTACGAGGGCGAGATTACCGAGGCGGGCGATACCGTTCATATCGGTTCTATTGGTAAGGTAACCGTAAAGCCTTATACCAAGGGTTCAGCTATTGCAGCCCCTGACGCTGTAAACGTTGAAGAGCAGACCCTCGTTATTGATAAGGCTGAGTACTTCAATGTTTCCGTTGATGACGTTGACGCTGCACAGTCTAAGGCTAACCTTATTGACGGCGCTACCACAGAGGCTGGCAATTCCTTTGCTGATTCTACCGACCAGTATCTTGCTAGCGTTCTTGCTGCTAAGGGTGGTGTAAAGCTGGGTACTACTGCCGCACCTATTACCATTACCAAAGAGAACGCATATGACACCCTGATTGACCTCAAGGTCAAACTTGACAAGGCTAACCTGCCTAAGGCTGGTCGTGTGCGTTGTTCCTGCTGAGTTTGAGGGTTATATGCTGAGAGACCCTCGATTTGTCGCAGTCTCAGACGCAGGTGAGCAGCGTCTCACTGAGGGTACTGTTTATCGTGCTGCTGGTTTTGAGATTCAGACCTCTAATAACGCTCCTAGCCCTGCTGCTAACGTGTTCACCGTTATTGCTGGTTCGCCTGTATGCGGTACTTTCGCTAATCAGGTTCTTAAGACCGAGGCATACCGTCCAACTGACCGCTTTGCGGACGCAGTAAAGGGTCTCCACGTCTACGGTGCAACCGTAACCCGTCCAAACGCTGTTGGACTTGCTTACGTTAAGTTCACCGCTTAAGCGCTAGCCCGTCTGTCAATTTAGCCCCTGCCTGTTAAAATACGGGTAGGGGCTTTTTACTAGAGAAAGAGGGTTGTAATGTACCTGACCTATGACAAATACGTATCTATGGGTGGCTAAGCTGAACACCGCTGATTTTGCTAAGGCTGAGGCTGAGGCTGAGAGTTTGCTCGATGTGTGGACACTCAACCGCCTAAAGTCTCAAAGCGTTCTAAGCGATTTAGAGGCTCAAGGTTTGGGTGATGCGGTAAGTAATGCCACAATGGCAATTATCGACCGTCTAGACGGTATCAGAGAGGCTAGAAAGGCTATTGCTAGCGGTCAAGTTGTAACCAGTTTTAACAATGGCGTTAATTCTTTCAGTTTTTGCTAACGGTGGCACTACAAACAATCAAGCTGAGGTCGAGGCTTACGTGAGGGTTTGCGAGTTGCTGCCGATTGATGTTGTTTCGGCGTGTGTTTGCTTTAACAATGCGAGGTAGGCGGTATGAATATCAACACTGAAAGGCTGCTAAATAGGACTGTAACCGTTATCAACCGCCTAGACGCTGAACACTATGAACTTGAGTATGACGCATACAAGGCAACCGTTTATAGCCCTGCTATGTGGTCTGAGAGGGTTCAGAGGTCTGTTACCTCAGACGGTCAAGCGGTCACGGCTAAGTCCTACACGGTTCAGATACCTGTAGACGCTGTACCCGCTGAGAATGGTACTCAGGCTATCGCTGGAATTGGTGATTTTGTCGTTTTGGGTCACGTTGTTGTTCCCGCTGGTTCAAGTAGAACAGACGTTCTAAAGCAACTAAGCGGACTACCCGCCTTTTGAGGTTCAGACTGTACGTGATTTATCGACAAATGGAGCGATTGAAAACGGTACAGGCATACTTAAATATTTGAACGTTCTTCATTTAGAGGGTACGGGAATTGGTAGGGGGTAGCAAAAATTGGTAGACCCCCCTACCAAAAATTGGTAGACCCCTACCAAAATTTAATACCCCTTATATATGTTATAAGAAAGAGATAATCTAGAAATAGATAATATAGGTTAAAGAAAATATAAAAAGAAATTGGCGCAACTATGGCAAAGATTGAACACGACCTAGGCAAGGTCTACGCATTCATTGACGGGGCTAACTCAGACCCTACTCTAGGACGTTTCCTAGCAACAGAGGCAGCCCGTGGAATGACGCCCTACGTTCCGATGTTCACGGGCGTACTCGCAGCAAGCGCAGCCGTTGAGCCGTTCGCAGTGACCTATAACACGCCATACGCTCGATATGTCTATTACGGTGACCGTATGCGTATCTCCAAAGAGCGCCACCCGCTGGCTAGTACTCATTGGGATAGACCCTATTTTGCTGCACACCTAGAAGATTTGTGTAGGGCTGGAACGAACTTTCTCAACAAAAGCCACTAGAGCCGTTTTAAGCCTTACAATAGACTAAAACGGGTAAGCACTTAGGAAACGGCGTAAATAAGCCTTAGAATGGCTTAGAAAGTCTCTGAGAGGTATCTAATGAACATACAGGGTAAGACTAAAGCGGTTCAAGAATGGTTAAAGACTAACCCGCTGATTGGTAAGCGCCTTAAAATCAACGCTACCGATATGAAAGAGGGAGAAGTATCGGTAAATGTGGTATCTAACACCGACCTAGAAACCGCTTTTATTGACGGTACACAAGAACGCAAATACACGTTTGCGCTGGTATTTGTTAAAAGCTGGTCGGCTGGTTACGATAAGGTCAACATTGAGGCTATGGAGTTCGGCGAGAAAGTCACAGACTGGATAACGGCGCAGTATCTCAACGACAATATGCCGGACTTTGGGAAATCGTGTACAATTAGGGCAATTAGACCGTTGCAAAATATCCCTGAATGTGCAGCGGTTTATAGTGAAACTGGTAACGCCCGTTACCAGCTTTTATGCGATATCGTGTACTGGGAGAAAGAGGCATAATTATGCAGCTAACAAGGGATAAATTCGTACCGCTGATTGATGTTTCTGAACAGAAAAATCTTTCTAAGTTGGTACGTATCGACAAGTCCACAAAGTTTGAACTTTCGTTCAACGCTCAGACGGACACAAAGGGTTACATTTGCGACAAGAACGACAGTACAGAGGTTACAGGTTACCAGCCTGAGTTGCCTGAAGAAATTATCCTAGACAATACTAACCCTCTGTTTAAGTTCATGTTTGAGTACGCTAAGAAATTCCCTATCGGTACAGCTTGTAACGTACCTGTTGTTTTGGGTATTCCTAGCATGACCACAGGCGCAACTACAGACGCTATTTTGTGGCAGGAGGCAAGCATTATCATTGACACTCTGAACACCGTTGGCGGTACTCTATCGTTCAAGATTGGTCTGAACGGTACGCCCTAAAATGGGTACTCTTACGGGCTTGGGTACTGATAACGTTAAGTTTGTAGCTGCTAGCGTCTAAGATTTAGACCGTGCTATACTAAGGGGCTAAAGGGGTAACCTTTAGCCCCCTTTTTTATCCACGTAGAAAGGTAAAACAATGGTTGAGTACACAGACGGTCAAGGTATTACGTTCGAGTTGCCTAAGTTGACTACTAAGCTAATGGCAGAAATGAGCAAGGTTACGCAGAGCGGTGATATTGTTGAGACGGTCAAAGCTAAATATGGCTTTGTAAAGCTATGTCTACCAGCTGAGTACCTTAAAGAGCGCCTAGACGGTTCTAAGATTGATGATATCGACCTTGTAGAGTTGGCTAAGGTCTACTCAGACGTTGCCAACGCTTATAGCGCTCCTATGTTCGAGGCTAATACGCAGGGCGTAACAGAGCAGCTAGACCGCATTAAACCTATGGTAGACGTTGCTCAATCTATGGCAAATGTGGCAGCGTCTAACAAGGCTACAAGGCAAGTATTCAAGGCTATCTAATGATTGACCTGAGATATTCAGACCTCCCCGCAGCCTTAGAGGTTGACGGGGAGGTTTTCGCTATTAAAACGGACTTTAGGGTTTGGCTTGCATGGTTAGAGAGCCTAGAAGTCAACGGGATAGCTGAGTATGGAATATTCGAGAGCGATATACCACAGGGTGACAGTTGGGTAGAGGTTGCTCAACAGTTCGCACTAAGCGCCCCTGTAACCCCTGTAGGCAAGGCAACAGAAACCGTACAAGCGTTCGACTTTATAAGAGACGGTGACTATATCGTAGGTTCGTTCCAACAAGCCTACGGGATAGACCTCACAGACCCCGCCCTAAAAATGCATTGGCATAGGTTTCTAGCCCTTTTTAGGTCGTTGCCTGAAACGTGCATAATGTCGAAGATTATGGGTTATCGCACATTTAAGAAAGCCGATAAAGACGATTATAATAAGAGCATGGAAAAGGCTAAGAGAGCCTATACCCTACCGTCAAAACATACGTTTATGACTGAACAAAAGGCGGTACAGGATAAGGCTATAGATGACTGGGCTGATTGGGCGTTTGGTAAGGCTACACTGTAACCCTAAAGTAACCCTCAAGTTAGCAGGTCATAAGGCAGAAAGAGGTTAGAATTGGCAGACGGCGCTATTAAAATTACGCTTGATGTGCTAACTGGAGACGCAAAAGGCAAGGTAAACGAGTTTGTAGGGGCTACAGATGAAGCACTAGGCTCTGTGGGTGACAAATCAAGTAGCACGTTTGACGCTCTGAAAATCGCTGGTATCGCTGCATTTACAGCGGTAGCGGCGGCGGTTGTTGGCTTTGCTAAACAAGCGTTTGACGCTTATGCACAATATGAGCAGCTAGCGGGCGGTGTTTCAAAGCTATACGGTACAGCGGGTAAGTCAATCGAGGAATACGCCTCTAGCGTTGGTAAGTCTGTATCTGAGGTAGAGGGTGAATATAACCGCTTACAGGCAGCGCAAGATTTAGTGTTCAAAAACGCTAATGACGCATGGAAAAACCGCTGGTATGGACGCTAATCAGTATATGGAGGTTGCTACTAGCTTTTCTGCTAGTCTGATTAACTCCTTAGGCGGTGACACGGTCGCAGCTGCTCAGCAAACAGACGTAGCAATGAGGGCTATCAGCGATAACGTGAATACTTTTGGCACTAACGCCGATAGTGTTACGCAGGCATTTCAGGGGTTCGCACGACAGAATTTTATGATGCTTGATAATCTGAAATTGGGCTACGCAGGCACAAAAGAGGGTATGCAACAGCTTATTGCAGACGCTAACGCTTACGCAGCTGCAAACGGTCAAGCTGCTAACCTATCCATTGATAGCTTTAGCGATATTGTCACAGCTATTGAACTTGTACAAGAGAAACAGGGTATTGCTGGTACTACCGCTAGAGAGGCAGCAACTACTATCGAGGGTTCTATTACCTCGCTGGGTGCTGCATGGAACAATTTTGTAGCTGGTATCGGTAAAGAGGGCGTAGACTAGAGCCGTTAGTGCAAAATGTAGTAGAGGCACTGGGTAACGTTGTTCATAACGTTGTACCCGTTGCGGGTCGCATTATGGCGGGGCTGGGTTCGGCTTTGATTAACGCCGTTCCTCAAATGGTGCAAGGCTTAGGCGCTGCAATCTCAGACGCTTTAGCGGGTATCGGTATTCAGCTACCAGCCCTCAATATTGACGGTCAAATGTTCGACAATCTGAACGGCGCTTTAGACCCTGTAATTGAGCATATGCAGAACGTTAGCGATATGCTTGTAAGGGTATTCAATAACCCTACTGTACAGGCTGGTATAACCTCTATTGTTGGTTCGTTGAACGATATTGGAAACGTCCTAACCGCTACATTGGCTAATGCTATTCAGTTCATCGTTGATATTTCAGAGCCGTTTATACCTGTTATTGAAAACCTAGCTATTGCTATCATGCCTGTTCTTCAAGGTGCGTTCGAGTTCATAGCGGGCGTTTTAACTGGTCTAGCCCCTATTCTGAGTATCGTCTTTGATGTCATTTCTGCACTAGCGAACATTATTGCGTCTGTTTTGCTGGTTGCTATTCAGGCGCTACAGCCTTACTTAGACGTTATTGGTCTAGCTTTACCGTGCTAGGTGAGTACGCTACAGCCTTAGGCATGGCACTAATGGACGTGTACAACGTCATTACTGGTTCGGTACAGGCTGCACTAAACGGCATATCTGAGTGGATAAATAACAACGTGATACCAGCCGTTGACGCTTTTTCGGCGGGCGTAAGGGCTTTAGGCTCACTTGTTGGAGACGCATTTAATTCAATGGTAAACGCCGTTTCCCGCTTTGCGTCTGATTTTGCTAACGGTGCTAGACGTGCAGCCGATGATTTTGGGTCAAACCTTAGAAGTGGACTTAATACGGTAGTTAACGGTATCGGCTCAATCGGTCGTAATATCGTGGACGGAATTGTAGGCGGCATTAAGGGTGCAATCGGAAACGTTACAAGTGCGTTACGTGGTGGCATTGAGAGCGCTATTAATAACGTAAAAGGTTTCTTGGGTATTCACTCACCGTCTAGGCTTATGCGTGACTTAATCGGCGTGAACATGGCAAAAGGCGTGGCAGTTGGTATTGATGTAGGCTGGAAAAAGTCTGACCCGTTCAGCGGTATGAGACAGGATATCAACGACAACATCAACGGTGTTCAGCTGGACATTAGCCGTAACGGCTCTATGTTGAGTTCATGGTCTAACGGTTCTTCTTCTAGTACAAAAATCAATCAGACGTTTAATACCAACGTTGTTCGTGCAGATGATGACCTTTATACCGCTGCTACAATCATTCATAGAAACGCACTGTATGAGGCTCAGGGGGTCTAAATGCAAACATGGCAAGCCGTCATTTCAAAGGGCGGGCGTAAGGTTCATATCAACGGCACGGGAGGGGCTACAGGTGCAGCCTTAAACGCCCGTACAATCAAAGGCTGGTACTCCACGCCTCAGCCTAAAGTAAAGCTAACAGAGCGTGAGAGTAGTGACGGCGCTCACGATATTGAGCCTAACGCCGTTCTCTACTCAGCCCGTACAGTCACGCTAGAACTGTACGCAGAGGGTTCAGACCGTTCAGAGGTTCAGCAAGCAATAAACGACCTTTTAGCAATGGCACACGGTCTAGTTAAGTTGAGGGTTAAAGATGATAATCACGATACCTATGTTGAGGGCTATCTAAGCGTTGACGTAAAAGCCGATAAAGCTACCCGCAACCGTGAAGAAGTAACCGTGACTATCGTTTGTCCAGACCCTGAGAGGCTTTCAGAGGCTTTCTCCGTGGCATTTATGACGCCTAGCGTAAAAGGTTACGGCGGTTTGCAATATAACGCCTTAGGAGTTCTCACGTTCCCGCTTAGCTATGGAGTGGCAGCCGAGAGAGTAACGTCTATTTGCACAATCACTAATCACGGTACAGCTACCGCCTACCCCGTTATCACCGCAACGGGTAACCTACCGTTTGGCTTTACCGTGACTAATTCGGCTACAGGTGAGCAGCTAGGCTATTCAGACGGCGTAAGTTCAGCGCCCGTTATTCTTGACAGCCGTACAAGAACAGCAAGCGTTAACGGTGTAGACGTAACCCGTAACGTCTATTTGCGTGAGTTTCCCTGTAGTGGGTGCAGGGTGAAACCGTTACGCTATCATTAGAGGCAGCTGGAACAGGTACAGTCGAGGTCAATCTAAGAGACACGTTTATTTAAGGGGTTCATATGGCAAATGTAGCGTTTGGAGTTCGTCAAACGGCGGACGGTATCGGTACAACCGATGTAGATATTCGAAAAATGCTTGCTCACAAATGGGTTAACAAGGGCGTAGTTGGCGGTCTATCCGTCAAAGGGTTCTACTGGTCTAACCTATATTGTGGGTGCTGGTATGGCAATCTGCTCAAAGGGAGCGGGAGACGGCTTTACAGAGGCTTATTTTGACGGTGGACAAACGCCCGCCGTTGCAGCTAATACCTCTTCAATGCCTAGAATTGACGTTGTCTATATCACCGCTCACGACAAAAGCAAGGGAGACAGCGATAACCTAGTAACGATTGGCGTTGTACAGGGAACGCCTAGCGGTACACCTAAAGCGCCCCACAGTTCCTCAATATGCGACAGAGGTCGCACGCATGCGCCTCGCAGGTGGTTCAACTTCAACAAACGGCGCAATCGAGGCAGAGAGTAGACAGTTCGCTATTCCTTATGGCTCAAGCCTTGGCATTATCGCAGATGTAACTAATAAGACCACTACAGACGTTACAGCGGGTACACCGTGGACGTTTGCGAGTTCTTCTATCGTGTTGCCAACCGATAGAAATATCAACGTAAAAATCTCTGTTTCGGTGCAAGCTAAAAACCCTACTACCTATAACTGGTTGGGTAGTGGTTATGTTGATTGGCTGCTAGACGGTACAGTAATTAGAGCGTTTCGCTTTACGTGCAGCCCTGATACGGTTATCTCGCAATGTTTCGAGGACGTTTTAGAGGTTGACGCAGGCAGCCATACCATTGCCGCCCGTCTATGGGGTTCAGGTGCAGCCCCCGCCTCAAACCTTACAGCGTCATATTATGCGGGTTCGTACCCCGGTCAACGCCTTATTATCTCAGACGGTGGAGTAAGTGCATAATGTGGACTACATACATTTTTGAGACAATGACGGGGGCGCTACTAGCCCCCGTTGATATACCTAGTTTATCGTGGACACAAAACCGTTTCTAGCTGCTCACTATCGACTACCAAAGATAAAGGCGTAGGCAAGCTAGACGGTAGCGGTCTTACTATTCCATGGACAGCCTTGCCAGCTAAGACACAAGAGGCACGTAATGACCTATTAGCCCCGTATAAAAGGGGTTTAGTCTTATTGTGGAACGGTTCACCTGTTATCGCTGGAATAATTGGGACACGCACCGATACATGGGAAGATACAGCGTTTAGCCTTATTAGTCCGCTGGACTTTCTCGCTAACCGTGTTCTAGTTCGAGAAGATACGTTCGGTAAGTCATGGAACAATACCACCACGGACACAATCTATTTTTCCAACATGAGCCTTAGAGGTATAGCGTGTGAGATTGGCTACCTTGCCACAAACGCAAAGCCTAGCGGTTTCTTGCCGATTGATTGGCAATATCGAGGTGAGAAAGGCAGTTCACAGCGTACCTATTACGGTTACAACGTAGCTAATAACGGACTTAAAAAGCTGCTCACAGAGTTATCAAACGTGCAGAATGGACCCGATATACAGTTTAGACCCGTCCTAGAAGATAGCCGTGTTAAATGGGTATTCTATGCAGGTTCAGAGGGTAACCCGTATCTTAATCAGACAGGCGCAATTCCTACGCTTACGTGGCACAATGGCGAGGGTACTATAGAGGGTATCAAAGGTTGCTCACGGTTCACCTGTAATGCGTGTTTATGGCACGGGAGCGGGTCAAGACGAGGGTACTCTATGCAGCCTTGTTCAAGATATGACACTAGCAGAAAGACCACAGGGCTACCCACTTATAGAGACACACGTTGGCAGTAATGACTGGTCGAACGCTGGACTTGTTACCGCTCACGCTCAAGCTACCCTAGACGCTGCAAGCCGTCCACTAATTCAGTTGACGGGTGAAGTCTACATAAACGATACAGGAAACTCTGTAACACCCTCGCAGGTTTGGACAGGTCAAGAAGTAGACTTAGACCTATTCGGCTATCCCTCAATGCCTAACGGCGTTTACAGGCTTAGACTTATGGAAATGAAAGGCAATCTAAGCGATAAAATAGCGTTAACGTTCGACCCTGTTTATGATCCATGGGAGAAATGATGAAACACACAAAGTTAGTAGGTCTACAATCACCCGTTGAGCAAATGGCAAACGTGGCAGCGAACGCAGCACAGGCAGCACGTGAGACAACCACACGCACTAGCGGGGTTATTTCTGTAGACAATTCAGACGGTACTAAGACCATTCTAGGCAGCGGTAACGGTGTAGCCTTAAACGTTGGAGACACTACCGCCCCTAGTAAGCCCGTAGGACTTGCAGCAGCGTCTCAGAATGGTTCAATCGTGGCATATTGGAGCGGTTCGCTTGAAGAAGAAAAAGCCCGCCGATTT
>BNJU01000267.1_pt1 | contig 27455 bp, 34 predicted proteins | sample 8539281 | NCBI WGS metagenome assembly BNJU01 (sample SAMD00202456, study PRJDB9452) | human saliva metagenome | isolation source: human saliva | place: Japan
TATTTTTTTCATATTTTTCTCCTTAAGTTTCATTATTTTTGAGAATTTTTTTATTTTTTTCATAATTTGAAATCAAAAAAATTCTTTGTAAAATCATTAAAAAAATTAATCATATAAAATAATATTAAAAAAACAAATATACTGTTTTTTTATAATTTTTTTATAAAAATTACTTTAATTTGTAAAAAGTTTTTTTAATAATAAAAAAATCTAGTTTCAGATCGTTAAAAACCAACAATAAAATTAAAATTATTGAAATAAATATTTCTAAAACTATATTAGTAGAAAGACTAACCAAATATTTATACTTTTTCTTGTTCTATTTTTATCTTTAACTGTTAATAAAATAGTCCAAAAATTCAATAAGATTGATGATATTATACTAATAATCAAAGTTAAAGAATTACTGAAGTCTATTTTTTTATTTCTAAAATAAAAAAACGCAAATAATTGAAATTAAAATTGGGCATCAAAGAATATCCCTAAATCTTTTATACTCAATTTATTTTTAGATGTTCTCAAATAATCTATATTTTTTTAAAAATTTCTTTAAATGAAATTTTTTGAATCTTCCACACCATCAATGAATACACATCTAGTATAAAAAAAATAACAATTATTATTATTAAAAAAATATTGAAAAAGAAAATTTACTAATCATTTTTTTCACCTAATAGAATACTTTTTTTATATTCAAAATTATCATCTAAAACTTTTTCTACCTTTTTCTAATAAAAGTTCTCCATCTTTAGAATAAAAATTTTTTTCAACATCTTCTACATAGAAATATTTATCAATCTCAACTTTTTTTATTTGTTATTTTTATTTTTTCTACCATTTTTAAATTTAAAGATATGTATTCATCATCAGAAATTTTACTTCTAAAAATAAGAACTAATTATATCTTTTTTTCTCATTTTTTCAAATCATCGTTCAACTCCATCTTTAACTCTACTTTTTTTATATTTGGTTTTTATTTCTATTCTATTATTACCAAACAAATTTGCCCAAGCGTTATTCATATCTTTTTCTTTATTTGTTATATACTTTATTTCTGTAACAGAATTTTTTTAGAAAATAATCCATTACATCTTTTTTTCAGTGACAGCCTCCATTTTTTTAATTTGTATATTTTTTTAAATGGCTGTTAAACATTTCAGTTGGATGTTTATTTTTCTTTAACCTCAGTAATAAAAACAATATATTCCTTTAAATTTTTTTCGTCTCTAAATCTATTTAAAAAAATATAAATATCTATCTTGAATCGCTTCATTTTCATGTATTTCTTCTTGTTTTTTTATTTCTAATATTATATATTCGACTTTGTTCCATGCCATATTTACCATAATAAACTGTCCCAATTAATTTATTACCTTTTTCTATAAAACCTTTTTTTCATCATTTTTTTATACTCTTACACTTTTTTCTCATCAATTAAATCTATTTTCTGAATATCATCTAAAAATTTTTATTATAAAGATTATTTTTCATCTAATTTATTTTTTTACTACCAAATAATTTTAATCCTTTGTTATCTTGAACTTCAATAAAACAAGATTTCAATTTTTATTTCCATTTATTTAACCTCTTTTCATAAAAATTTATATTTTTTTAATTACATAACTTATTTAATTTTTTTAGATTTTATGTAAAAATTATTCATTCAAAATATATTTATTATCTATTTCCTCTTCAAAAAAATTGAAATTGTAATCCCTTCCATCTTAACTTTTTTTCACTAAAAAAACTACCTTTTTCTGCTCGAAGCTAAGTACGCACAAGGCTCGAAACGCCGTACACTCCGATTTGATTTTTTTACAAATTCTGAACGCTCTTCGACTAAATTTTTCTACTTCCAAAAATTTTTTTCTTTTTTTCAAAAAAATTCTATTGGAATATTTAATTCCGTCATTGCTTCTAAAAAGTCCAATTTCATCAGATTTTTACCCAAGCGGATGCGGCTTTTTTTATCGAATCCATTTCTAAATTTTTGAGTTTCCATTACATAATTTATTTTTTTCGATGATTTTTTTCTTTTTGGTGTATTTCTTTTACAGCCGATTCCGAGAATAATATTTTTTTGGAATAATTTTTAGAAATTTCGATATTTTTTTCTATTTGAAACAATTATTGCTCCAGCACAATTTTTTTGTCGTTTTTCTACGATATTTTTTTGGCAAATGAATGCTCACATTTTTCTCCATTTACGATAAGCGAAGTCACTCTTTTGCATCGTCCAAACTTTCCAATTTTTGCTTTTAATTTTTTTGTGACAATGTGTCAACCGCAATTTTTCCCACCGACGTCAGAAGCTGTTGTAATTACTGGGATTGCTCCGATTCCATTTGCAATTTTTTTACATTCTTCATTTGCCCCTCCAAGATGTCCTGAAAGCAATGAAATCACAAAATTAGCGTGGTCATCAACTGTAATAACAGCTGGATCTGTGTCCTTGCTTTTAAATTTCCCTTCAATAATTCTCACAACTGCTCCAGTTGCTGCAACGAAAATATGTAAATCATATTTATCAAATGTTTTTTCTAATAAAATTGGCACTCGCTCATTTATCACAAACAAATTTTCCATATTTTCACTTTCAAGATTGAGCATATTTGCCACTCTTTGTGACACATAAATATGTAAAATTTTTTTATAAACATTATTTCTTATTTTTTTAAACATGTCTCGTATCCGTTTTTTTGCTTACGCAATATACTGCTGTTCTCATTTTTTTCTCCTTTTTTTGCTAAATTTATTCGAAAATTTTTAAAATAATATTTCAAAATAACTCTTATATTTTTAATAATTAGATTATTTTTCTAATTCTTTTATTATCTTATAAAGTTTAGTTTTTCTAGTTCATTTACAAATTGTTTTTCCTTCTTCTTCATCAATTGAAGTTACCATTGTTATTACCAACAAATATGTACTTTCTGGTACAATATTATATCTTATCGCATCTTCTGTCATTTTTTTCATTATTTGCAATATTTTTTTAAATAATAATTTTTTTATTTCTTCTCTAGTTTTTCAAATCAAGTCCTTTTTGATCCTTTCGAATTTTTCTTCCATTAATTCATAAATTTTTGAAGCATGAATCAAAAAAATTAAAATTATAAACAAGTTCATCTACAACACCAAATTCTCTTTTTATTTTTGTTCAGATTGAAAAAAATCTTCTACAATTTTAAGATTTTTCAACTTGCTTCTTAAAAATTTTTTTCAATTTCTTCCAAATCCTTTTTCATTTATTGCCAAATCCTCAACAGTATCACTAAATTTTTTTACTTTTACTCAATAAATCAATATCTGTGAGAACGATCTCTATCAATTTATAAACAGCCGGTCTGTCCTTATATTTTTTTCCTTAATTTTTATCAAAAATATTCTTGTGCTTTTTCTTTTCTCCAATTTGATAATAATAAAATCCACTCATGCTCCAAGATTCAAAATCAGTAATATCTTTTTCTTTCAAATTTTTCTTCAAGCAACTTTTTTTAGCTTTTTAAAATACTTTTGCGTATCACCTTTTATTGAATATATTGAAATCAAATATTGTTTAATTTGAATATTATTTTTATCCTTTTTTTAATAACTTTTCTGCTTTATTAATCAAACTACTGATTTCATTTTTTTGTGGAATAATCGACATTCTACCTTTTGAATACAACAAGAAGTCTGATGTTTCATCAATTATACTTTGTTTTACTCCCCTTTTTTGAAAGCGTTTTCCTGAACAGATTCCCTAAGCGTGTATGCATTTGCTCTAAACTTGTTGCTAAAAAAAATTGTAATTGCACAAATTAATTTTTTTCATAAAATTTTTCTCCTCTTTTTCTATTTCTTTTATAAATTTAATTTCTATTTTATCTTCATCAATTACGCTGCCGTTCACAATATATTTTTCCATTTTTTTATCTTCCAGTTCTCTTGCTGATTTCCATTTGAGTGTTTTAAAATCTACATTTTCAATTTTTTTAGACTCTACAAAAATTAAATCCTGAAAAAAATAATCATAAAAAAATTACGAACAAATTATTTTTCATCTCGAACATATATAATTTTTTTCTGTTATTGGCTCTTTCATAACTTGAAATTTTTTTCAGGTTTTTATATCTTTTAATTCAAGACCAAACAAATAAACTTTATTTTTTTATCTTTTCCAAAATCATCTTTATTCTCTATATTTTTCAAAATGCAACGCTTCAAATGATTTCACATCTACATTTTTGAAGTTCTTGTATATCCGCATATTCTTTACTAAAATAAACTTTTTTTATCATCTTTTTGTATAATAACGATTTAACACTTTAAAATTTTTTTAGGATTTAATCCTTTTTAACTCTTTTTACCATTTCATCTTTTTCCAGCCACAAAAATTTATATAATATGCTTTATTTTTTTATCTTTTGCGTACATAAAATAATCTTTTTCATAATCTTTTACTATTTGAAAACTTTTTCCATCCACATTTAAAACTATTCCGTCATTAGAATAAAATTGATTTTTTTATCTCTTACCAAATGTTCATTTACTCTTTCAAAAGTATACGGATCGGAATTTTTTTATTCTTTCATTTGAATGATACAAATAATTTTTTTGTCTCTCGCAAATCCTGCATAATCATCAATTACTTCAAAAGTTTTTGCGTCTGCTCCATCTATTTTTTTCATTTCCTTCATAAACATTATTTTTTTATCTTTTGAAAAAAATTTGATTCCATTATTTTAAAACTTTTAAAATCAGCATTTTTCCAGTTTATCTCCTTGAAAATAAATATTATTTTTTTGTCAAAAAAATAACTGGAATCATCATCAAAAAAATTTTTAATGTCTGTAAATCTATATCCTCCTTTTTTTCTCCATAAAGATACACATTTTTTTCCATCTGTAAAAAAATATAATCTTTTTAAAAATTTTTAACGTTTTTGGGGAACTACTCCATCTATTTTTTTACCAATATAATAAACACTATTTTTTTATCTTTTGAATACCCTCCACCAATTAGCTGAAAAAGTTTGTTTGTCAACATTTTTTTAAAAATTTTTTTGGAGACATTATCACATTATCTAAATCGACAGGAAGTCCTCCATTATATGAAAATAAAATATACACTCCATTTTTTTATCTTTTCAAATAAATTGAAAATTCATCTGTCATTATTTCAAGAGTTTTTACATCTATATTATCTACCTTATTCTCCCAAAAAAATAAAGATTATTTTTATCTTTACTCAATCCGTAACTAATTTTTTTGTCAATAATTTAAAACTTTTTAGGATCTGCTTCATTAAGAACATTTTTCTTTATAATAAACATTATTCTTATCTTTTTGCATACTCACTATCTTCAAAAAAACTTCAAAAAGTCTTTACATCAGCTCCCTCAATTTTTTTCTATTTATGTAATAAACTTCTCCATCTTCTATTCCATAATTTTCATTTAATTTTTTTATTTTTCTGAAAAAAATTAGATTACTAATTAGAAAATATCAAAACAAATATTTTTAATAAAATTCTTTCTTCATATTTTTTTCAACCCTTCCTAAAATTTTCTACACTTCCATCTCAAACATATTAATCACAGGCGTTTCATAAGGATGAACCTCCTTAATCAAATAATACGCTAACTCACAAAAATTCTTTTTTTCACTCTAAATTTCATAATTTTTTTCATTGGCAACACTGGATTTTTCCAACTTCTCCATCAAAAGGATTCCCTCCTTCTAAAGTTTTTCCAATGTCCAATTCCATCAATTGTAGAATAAACATCTGCATAAAAAGCCTTCTGTCAAAAGATTGTATTTTTGTAAGTTTTTCCACAATTTTTTCCACATAATTTTCTGGAACAAAAACTTCAAAACAACTATATTTTTCTTTAAATTCTAATTTTGAGCTCAATAAATTATCGTTTTCATAATTTAAAGTTAAATAAAAAAATGGCGTATTTTTAAACAATAATTCTAAAAATATTTTGTCGCCTTCCCACAATTTTAAATCAAAAATTTCTTTTTTTGGGAATCCATTTTAAGTTGCCTTCATCACATTCATGCTGATTTCCTGAAAAAAATCTGAACTTGTATAAAGATACATAAATAGTGGCTCATCGTTGTTGTAATTAAAAATCACAAGTCCACGAAATTCATAACTATTCAATTTGTAGCCAGTTTCCTCTTGAACTTCTCTTTTTAAACACTCTTCGGGTGTTTCCCCAGCTTCCAATTTCCCACCAATTCCTAGCCATTTTCCTTTATTTATATCATTTTTCTTTTTAGTTCTATGTAGCATTAGATATTTTTTTCATCTTTTTCTAAATAACATAATGTTGTAATCACTTTTTATCTCCTTTTTTTATTTTTATTTATAAAATATTATATCATATAGTTATATTACTTTAAAACTGAATTTTTAAAAACTACATTTATCTTCTAACAAACAAAATACGATAAATTTAATTTTTATTATTAAAATAAAAAAAGAACATTTAAGTTCTTTCATATTTTACATTTTTTTCTATTTATTGCAATCTAAACTTTTTGTCAATTCTTTTAATTCATCCCAATCTTTAAACAAAATTTATCCAAAAAAACAAATTTTTTTATCAAAATAAATTTTTTTCTAATTATAAAAAAATCACCATCTATCAAAAAAATTTTTCGTAAAAAAACAAGCCTCATATTATACCAAACTGCACCCCCATGAGTCGACTCTGATAACCCTTCATTCAAAAACCCAATCTTCCCATAGAACGAAACAAGCCTATCTTTACAAGTCAATACAACACCCTTTCTTCCAGCACTTTTCGCATCTTCCACAACTTTTCTCAAAACTTTCTCAGCATAACCTCTCCGTCGAAATTCTGGAAGTGTATTCACTCCAAAAATCATCTGCCAATCACCATTTTCATCATGTAAATTAGGATTTTCAAACATTTCATCTGTCAAAATTTCATCATTCGTAGCCATCCCATTTACAAACGAAATAATTTTACCATTCTCATTTTCCAAAATCCAAAAAAAATCTGGATAAATTTCCAATCTCCCACGAAAACTCTCTTCAGTTGCCGCCTCTGTAGCTGGAAAACACTCTGCCTCTATTTTTGTCAATTCTTCTAAATCATTAATTGTCGCTTTTCTAATTTTCATTTTTTATTTTTTTCCTTTTTCTAATTCATTATCTTGAAAAAGTAAACATAATTTTTTTCTTCTTCAATTTTCATTTTTTTGTTTCTTCACTCTCATCAAAAATTTTTCCCAAAAAAATTTTTCTTTTTATTTTTACTTAAAATCTTTCAAATTAAAAATTTTTATTTTTTTCTTTTCGGTTGTTAAAAAAATTGTCCTAATTTAATATAATCTTTTTTTATTTTTTTAGTAACTACTAATTTATCTTTATCTTTAACTAAATTAGTAATATACACATATACTTTCTCACTTTTTACATCACGCATTACTAAAAAAATTGTCATATACTTCCACTTGTTTCCTATTTAAAAAAATATTTTTGTTTCATACCTAAAAATGAATTTTTTTAACCTTTTTTTCTTTAAAATCAATATTTACAATGTCTATTCTATTAGCTACAGAAAAAAATTAAATAAATATTATCTAAATATTCACCCATTTTTTTAAAATCTTATATTCATTATTAAGCCAATCTTTTCTTTTCAAACTCTAACGAATAATTTTTCTTCAAATTCTGTTTCAACATTAAATCTTTTTTTAATTTCCATGTTTTTATCATCTGCAGATAAAAAAAATATATCTCTATCTTTTTATTATAAAAAAATCTGTTTTTTTCTACTGACTTACAAGTATAATTTTTCTTTTTTTATATTTTTATAATATTCTTTTTTTCTCTAAAATAAAGTTATTAAAAAAATATTTCCGTTTCCGCATGCGCATGCACATAATTGAGGATTTAATTGATTAAAAATTCACATCTATAAATCCCATATTAATTGATGTATTATTTTTTTCAATTATTTTTAAAATGTTTATAATGTTTTTCAATATCCATTAAAAATATATTTGAATAATTATCCAAGTAACATAAAAATATTTTTTTCAACTTTTATATTAAATTTTTTTACACTCTGACTTTGAAATATCTATTTTTACCACATATTTTTTTATCTATATTATAAAAAAATATATTTCATTATTTTCAGCAATTATATATAATATGTCATTATAAGATGTTATACATCTATTTTTTAAAAAGTTCATTAGACATATATTCTTTAGATATTTCAAAAATTTAATATTATTTCTTTTTTCTTTTTGTTTTTTTGTTCAAAGAAACTAATATTTCATTTTTAGGATAAACTATATAATTTGCAGTCTCCACATATATATCATAGCTAATAATCTCGTATAATTTATTTCTTGCACAATTATTATCATAATCTTGTAAATAAAATTCAAAAATTTGTTTTGTTATTTCTTCTTTTTCCTTCACTTTCATTTCAATATAATAATCTTTTACACTAATTTTTTTATCATTAAACTCATTTTTCTCTTATATCTTTAAGATCATAACTATATTTTTGAAAACTGCTGATACAAAAATTTCTTTACCAAAAATATCAACTTTAAATTCAATTTCATTTTCTATGCTTCCATTATCTTTAACTCCACATGCAAATAATGATAAATATTCATCATATTTATTTCCATAATCATTAGTACTATTTTTCTAAGTATAAGTATTCTTTAATAATTTTTGTACATTATTTTTTTGATTTTTTTCGCTATCAATATTATTTATTACCTTTTTTTAAAGTTATTTTCCTTTAACAAATATTCAAAAATCAATCTCAAAATAAAGTGTTAAATTTCTTAAAAAAATTCTTTTTTTGTTTACTATTACCTCCATATCTTTTTTTAAAATATCTGCTAAAATTTGTAATAATATTATTTTTTCTTCTTCTTCTAAATCATTTTGGACTTGATGTTTTTTTACTATACCAAATAATTTTTTTCTATTTCTGTATTTTTCTAAACTTTTTATAACCTCTTCAAAAGGATTCTTTTAATTCTCTCATGTCTTCCGGCATTTTTTTCAAGCATTTCATATTTTTGTTTACTGCTCTTGTATCTTTTTTTAACAATTTCTTCTGAAAGTTTTTATTCCACTTTTCATTCCTTCATTAAAACTTTTTTTATTTCCAAACATACCTTATTCTCCTTCCCTTATTCTCCTTCTAAAAACTATACTCTTCTCCCAAAAAAACTTATCATGTAATCTATTTTTCTAAATACTCTCTTCTTATTTTTTTCTTGTACCGAAGAACTTTTCAAAAATTTGATGAACTGCAACTATATAACCTCCTAAATCAATTCTTTTTCATACCTTCTTCTTTTTAATATAGGATTTTCCAGTTTGTTCCCCTATTACTATACTAGAACCAACATACACTATATTTAATGATTCTGCTATTATATTAGAAACTTTTTAATATTTTTTTCGTGTTCTTACATTATATAGCTCTCTTGAAATATCATCATTTTCATTATAAAATAAATTATGAAGTACACTAATTATAAAATTTATAACTATTGCTATAGCTGCAGAAGAAGTAATTTTTACTATATCTCCAGTACTTATATATTTTGTTAACCTTTCTGCATTTTTTTAGATAAAAACTAAATTAGCACCTGGAATTTGAATACCTTTTTGGTGTATACAAATCTGTTCCGATATGTATTATCTGTTTAATTAATGCTAAAAGCCACTGTTATTTTTATCTTCTTTTATTCTTTCCTCTACCTTTTAAAAAAACATTAATCCTGTTGAAGCCAATTTAGTAATCTGAGGATTTCCATATATTTCATTGTATTGAACATGATATGATAATACTAAAGGAAGTTGAACTGTTGTTATGGTGTTTGTCAGTATATTTGCAGTTCCAAATATATATCCTAAAATTGGATCATGACCAAGTGTAGCAAATCTATGATTTGCACCTTTAAAAATTCAAATTTTCTTCCTCCATCTGTAGCATCATAGGGAACTTTATTTGTTAAAATTTGTTTTTAACGAAGCTCTATACTCTTGATTTATTCCATCATTTGTATTTTTGAAACTTTTTAAACATTTCTTCTTGAAATTTTTTTCAGATATTCTTCAAGTTCTCCTTTTCCTGCATTTTCTATCTTCGTTATTTCACTCACTATATAAATTCTAGATATTTGCAAAAGCAACTGCAGTCCATAAAAAAATATTTGATCTTTTTTTATTCAAAATTCCTGTTTTTTTCAGCAAATTCTCTGTCAATATCTTCTAAAACTTTATCTAAATTTTTCAAAATTATCGAGCATTCTATTATTTACTTCAATAAATTCTTTCATATTTTTTTATTAACTTCTTCTGATCTATTAATTATCTTTTCAAATTGTTTATTTACTTTTTTTCATTTAATTTTTTTATATTTTTCTCATTTTTTTGCTCCCATAAATTTATCATATTAAATACATCATTATTTATTTCTAAAAAAACATTGAAATTTCCATCAATTTTTTTCTATTTTTTTAATTCTGTTATATTAATTTCTCTTAGATAAAAATTTTTTTAAAAATCCACTACTTCTTTCATCATAATTTCCTGTTACAAATAATACAAATCTTTAAAATAAAAAAATTTACTTATTTTTTTAACAATTTCTAAACTCTGTACTCCTAATCAAAAACAACCTTCCATTTATCCCTATTTCTATTCGCCTCAAAGCACATTTTTATTTGCTCAGCCGTAATTTTTTTTGTTTCCAGTTCAGGCAATTCATCAATCCCAAAATATCTGCTGCCAACCGTTTCAATATTTTTCTCAAATTTTCCACGCACATATTTACACAAAACAAATACTTTCGTTATACCATATGGAATCTTTTTCTTTTGATTTTTGGTAACATCCAGTAAAGCAATAATCATCTCAGCACTAGCCTCAATTCCAGCTTCTTCCTTAACTTCCTTCAACACATTTTCCTTCACAGAAAGATAAACATCTGCCCATCCACCTGGCAATGCCCATTTCCCATTACTTTCCTGAATCAAAAGAATCTTATCATCTTCAAAAATCACGCCTCTCACATCAATCTTAGGTGTCTGATATCCACTTTCATTACAAAATAAATCCTTTACTTTTTTTCCACCGAAATCTCAGTTTTATGAGCCACCATTTCTGCCGAAATCTCCCTAATTCTCTCAAATCGCTCAATATCAAATTTATCTTTCCCATAAGCAAGTCCTGCTTGTGCTAGACTTTGAAGTTCAATTGCCCAGTCTAGCCACTTTTGTTCTTCTTCTTCATTTTTATTCACTGATTATCACCTACTGTTTTAAAGTTATTAATTAATTCATTATAAAAAAATTTAATTTAGAAAATCATGATAAAATCATTAATCAGGAATATAAATTAATGAAATTTTTTTATTCTTAAAATTTATATCTTCATCAATTTTTTTAAATAATCCTTTGCTATCTCATCATTTTTCTTCTTAGACTATTTATTATTGATATTCTATATTCTTTATCTACATTTTTCCAAAAATTCATTTTCCAAAAAGCGGAATTATTTCATCAAATCCCTTTACACCTAAAAATCTAACTAAATTTTTTTCTTGTATCTAAATCAAATAATTTTTAAATATTTTTTTAAAAAAATTGGAATCACATTTTTATGTTTTTTTCTAAAAAGAATTAAGTCATAAATTGTATTAAAATTATAACCTAAATTATTTATTTCTTTTTAAAAAAATTTTTCCTGTAAATTATTTGTTTCTTCTCTCTTGTATAAATATTCACTATTAAAATACTCTCCATAAAAAAATTGATTTCATTTTTATCCGTTATAATTTTTATAAATATTTTTTTATTTTTTTCAATAAATTTCAATATTTCCTTTTTAAACTCTTCGATTTTAATAAAAGATTTTTCCTTTTAAATTAGTAAATTCAATTTTATATGTCATATTATCTCTATATTTATTTGTACTATCCCAAGAAACTTCTATTCTATCATTAATTTTTTTCTAAACATTACATCAGGATACACCATTTTCGAGTTCTGAAAAAGTCCATAAATGCCGTTCACTCCATTCATGAATTTTTTTCAAACCATTCTATCTCTTCATGATTCTTATTTCCCATTTCATATGCTTTTTTTCCCTTATTTCAATTCCACAATTTCCTTTTTATTTTATACGGAAACTTATCTTCTTCACTCAAAAATAAATTTTTAAATTATTCTCAAACCAATCCGATAAAAAAATATTAAATTTGCTGTATCCTTTTCTATTTTTCCCATCAACTGTAAATTCACAAATATTTTTTTCCTTCAATTTTTAATTCCAATTCAAAAAGCTGCATAAAAAAATTCTGGTCTATGAATAAAATTTATTGAAAAATTTTTTTGGTTTCATATCTATCGCCTACTTATTGCTTCTTAATCTAATTTATTTACTAAAAACTTTTACTTTCTTCCCATAAAATGCTATCCCTATCTGTGAACTACTCTCGCTTTTAGAAGCGGGAGCTTCTTGGGAAGTATCTGCTTTTGTTAGCCAAATATATTTACCAAGCTCTTCAGGCAGTCCCTGCCCTGTTTCTTTATTTCCTAATATTTCAACATTTCTTTTCCAACATCTCTTATATTCAGTGCCGCATTGTAATCTCTATCAATTTCAATCCCACAGCACTCACATTTATAACTTCTTTCTGATAATTTCAGCTCCTCTTTAACATTCCCACATCTACTACAAGTTTTCGATGATGGAAACCACTTATCTATCTTCAAAAATTGTTTCCCTAAAAACATCAGTTTATACTCAACCATCCTCAAAAACATTCCCCATCCATTATCTCCTACACTTTTTCCAAAATTTAATGCCTGGCTCATCCCTTTCATATTCAAATACTCAACAACCACAGCATTATATTCTTTAGATAATTTTTTCGATAATTTATGCAAAAAATCTCTTCGACAATTTTTGATATACTCATGTAATTTTTGATATTTTTCATTTTTTTGTTTATACCAATTTTTAGAAAATCTCACTTTTTCTTGATAATGATTTCTGTAATTTTTTTCAATTTTTTTCTCCAACATCCTAAAAATATCTTGGATAATCAGCCCTTTGGTTTTCAGAGCTGACAAATAATTCAGACATTGAAAAAAATCAAGTCCGATTACTTTATCATCAATTGGGATTCTTTGAATTTCTTTTTCAAATTCTGTCAAAACAGAAACATAATAATTTCCATTACTATTTGTCAATGTTACCGACTTTATTCTATAATTCTTTGGTATTTCTCTATGATATTTTAATTTTATTCTTTTCAATTTTTGGCAAAATCAAATATTTATTTTTCTTCAATTCTTATTGAATTATTCACACAATTTGTCGTGTAACTTTTAATATTATTTTTTTTAGATTTGAACTTTGGAAACTTCGCTCTCTTTTGAAAAAAATTCGTAAACGATCGTTTTACATTCAATTGAGCATTTGAAAGTGCCAGACTGTCCACTTCTTTCAAAAATTGGTTTTCACTTTTCAAACTAGCAGGTGTAATTATTTTATTTTTTCCAGTTTCCTAGTCTTCCAAAATTTCTTTTGCAAAACTTCCTTCTTTTTCAGTCCCCAATAAAATTTCCTCAACAGTTGCCGCAATATCAGCAAAAGTTTTTCTAGTTCCAATATTTACATTCTTTTTAACATTTTTACCGTAAATCAATATTGGAATGTACTCTCTTGTGTGGTCAGTTCCTTTATAAGTAGGATCATTTCCGTGATCGGCAGTGATAATCAAGATTTCATCATCTTTCAAGTTTTTCTCAATTTCAGGTAACCAATTGTCAAATTCAATCAAAGCATTTACATAACCTTCCACATTTCTTCTATGCCCATAAACTGCATCAAAGTCAACCAAGTTAGTAAAAATCAAACCTTTTGTGTCTTCTTTCAATGCCACAATTGTTTTTCTTAATTCCATCTAAATTATCCTGATTAGCTTTTCTGTTGTCTGTAATTCCTTTTCCATTAAATAAGTCACTAGTTTTTCCAATTCCAACTACATCAAGTCCAGCTTTTTCCAATCTTTCAAGCATACTTTCTCTTGGAGGATCAATTGAGAAATCATGTCTGTTTGCAGTTCTTTTAAATTCTCCAACTTTTTTACCAACATAAGGTCTTGCAATTACCCTTGCCACAGGCGATTTTTCATTACAAATTTCAAGTGCAATTTCACATGCTTTGTAAAGTTCTTCTAATGGTATAATTTCTTCATTCGCAGCAATTTGAAACACAGGATCTGCCGAACCGTAAACTATCCAATTTCCAGTTTTAATTTGTTCTTCTCCATATTGGTCAATCGCTACAGTCCCTGAAATTGGCTTATTCAACATAGCTTTTCTTCCAGTTTTTTCTTCAAATTCCTTTATAACTTCATCTGAAAATCCATTTTGATAGTTTGGAAACGGTCTTTCCAACGGCACACCAGCAATTTCCCAATGTCCAGTCGTAGAATCTTTTCCATGTGATACCTCAATCGCTCTTCCATAGGCCCCTTCAGCATTTTCTACAGCTGGAGTCCCTTCAATCTCAGTAATATTTCCAAGTCCTAATTTACCCATATTAGGCAAACTCATTCCACCATGAGCTTTCGCCATATTCCCTAAAGTATTTGACCCACAGTCATCAAACAAATTCGCATCAGGCAATTCTCCTGCTCCAACACTGTCTAAAACTATTATTGTTATTCTTTCTATCTTTTTCATTTTTTTATCTTCCTTTCTTTTTTGTTTAATAATATTATACCTTTTTATGTTTTTTAAAGGCAAATAAATTTCTTTTATTCATCAGATCCATAAACAATCATTAATAAATGTTCTTTGTACCGTATTATTCCAGCTGAAAAAAACATTATATGCATAAAATTCACTTAAAAATATCTTCATATTTCTTTATCGCTAAATAAAAATTTACAGGCTCACCAAACCAATGTGTTATTTGATAAAAAAACGTCTTACATTCCAGTATTGTTCCTTTTTATCTGCTTTATTTTTCTAAATTTTCAATTATTTCCTCAACAGTAAATTCTGTTTGCAATTTAATAAATTCAGAAATTCTATCGTAACCAGTTTTTTTGTTTCATTTTGTTTTATCAGCTTTTTCGTATTTTTCTATTTTTTTGAAAACAATGTTCAATTTTTTTCCAATTTTTTTCTAATATTATCATCTTTTTTTCAGATGAACTACTTTCATAATACTGCAATAATTTTTTTCTTTATTATTTCATTCAAATCATTATTTTTTTATCATTATCAATAAAAAAATGTATCAATATATATTGCTGTATATTCAGGACAAATCTTCATCCCATTATTCCAACACATTGAAACACCTTTCAATAAATCCTTCAATGTAATCCTTATTCTTCATTGTGATAATTCCTTTTTCAAAATTATGATTTTTTTATAAATATTTGTCAAATCGTCAAAAACAACTTTCTCATAAATCTCAGCATCAGTTATAAACACATATCCATCAAAAAAATACTTCATCATAAACCCACACACTAAATTGACTAATAGAATATGGCATTATTTCATCAATTGTTAAATTTTTGAAAGAAAAAAAGTTTTTCTGTAATAATTCCATTTCTAGCATTTTCTACATCGTATTTAGTTAAGCTATTTCCCAATTTTTTTGAATAACCTTCTCCAATGGAACAGACAATTTATTCTCTTTTAAGCGACTGTTTGTCATACCTAAATATTTTTTTACAATGCTATTTTTTTATTTTTGAAATCCCATTCTTTTACATTATCAAGAATAAGAGACATCTGTTTTTTTCCAGTTCCTCATCATAAATTTCAGCTTCTTCCATTGATACATACACTTTTTTTCCCAAGCCAATCAACTTCAAAATCCTCAATATCGCCATTATCATTTACATTAAACGCCATCTTCATTTTCCCTCATTTCTATTTTTTTACCTAGAATGAATCCCAGAAAATATCATCTCCATTTTTCTTTAATATACTTATAAATTTTATCTTCATTTTCAATCAAATCCTCAACTATTTCAGCCACTTTCCGTATTTTTTTCCTAATTTTTCCTTAGTATTTCCAAAATAGCGTCCAACATATCCCCCAGCTTCAGGATCAGAATCATAATCTTCATAAAGTTCTGGATAATTATTTTTCCAAATAACTTTCAATTAAAGCCGCCCATCCATAGCCATTTAAATATGATAAATAATCTAATAATTTCGTTCATTCCCGTAAATCGTTATTTTTTTATAATTTCAATTATCATATTTTTTTATAATTTTTTTAGGCATAACATTATTCTGAAAATAATAATAATCCCTTTTATAAAAAAATAATTTTCATAATTAATCACTACTTTTTTTCATCTGTTTCCAAAAAAACTGTCTACAATATAAATTCCTTTTTTTCTTTTCAAATATTGATATACTGTAATTACTATATCTTTTCATAATATAATCTTTTCTAAAAAAATTTTATCATAATCATCACTAGTAATAATATTATTATTACAAATAGTTCAATCATTAATTCTAAATCCCCCAAGCAACTCCAACCGAAAAAAATTGATACTATGCTAAATATTGAACAGCACAACATATGAAATCTTTCAAAAATTGAATATTTCACATATAATTTTTTTCTACATTTACTTTTTTTCACGAATTTCTTTTTTTGGATAACCTATTTTTCTCCAACAAATATTCCAAAAATTTCGTCTTTATTTTTTTATGTCACAAAAAAATATAACTTTTTTTATGATTACTTTTCTATTGAAACATCAATTATTAAATTACAAAAATACTTATAAATATTTATTGAGCTGTCAAAAGTTTAAAAAAATATCATACGAACCTAATATATTTTTTTCTCACTGTCAAAGTTTTTTTATATCATTATATGCAATCGTTTTTCTCAAAAAAATAAACCTTTTATTTTCACTTCATAATCAGAAAAAAATGAAATTTCATCTTGCTTTTAATAATCATCACCAAAAGAAATCTATATACAAAATAACTTATTCCAATAACTAAAAAAATATTCCATCCTTTTTCTTTTTTCATTAAATAAAATATCAATTCCTCCTAATAAATGACTTAAATATATTACTAGAAAAAAATATATCCCACGTATTAATTTCAAATTTTTGAATATTTTAGTTTCATCCAATTTATCTCCATATTTTTATTATTTCTTCCGATACTTTTCTCCCTTTCTTTTTTTATTTAATTATATCTTTTATCTATTTTTAAAAACAATTGATTTTAAGATTTTTTTATAATATTTCTCTACAATATCTGTTACATCTATGCTTACATCTAGTTCTGTATTCAAATATATTTTATCATCCTTTTTCAAAAATGCTTCCCAAATTTTTCCCCTGTATTCAAATAAGCCGTGACAATTTCAAAATCATTTTTTTAAAATTTTTACTATTTCTCTATTTCCTAGTTTCGATATTTCTTCAAAAAAATTTTTCAATATTATCATCTAATTTATCTATATCAACAAAATATATATCATAAAATAACTGTTTTTTTATATTCTTCAAATGTATCAAAAATATCCTTTAAAATTTACTCAATCCTAACCACTGCAACAAAAATATCTGAACAAGAAATTTTATTTATTAAACTTATTTCTTCTTTAGACATCAACCTTAATAACTGCTGTTCAGTAAATTTTAAAGGTAAATATTTATAATCGTACTGATAAATCTTTTTCTCGATATGGAAACCATCAAAAAAATTATTCTCAAATTTTTACTATACCCGTATCACATTTATTTTTTTATATCCCCATAATTAAATTCAAACACAAACTTATATCGTGCTTCTTCATTATAAAAAAATTAATTCATACCAATATCCATAATAAACAATTTCATTATTTTTTTCATAATTTGAAGATAATCCTCATAGCAACTATCATAATAATTTTTCATCCCAAGTAATTATACTTACATCCATTTTATCTCATCCTGTTTATATTAATTTATTCTTGAATTATCATAATTTTTTTATAATTCTTAAATATTTAAAAATTTAAATTTTATTTCTTCCTATACTTTCTCCCTTTCTTCTCTCCAACCGCTTCCAAAAATCCCACCTTTTACAAGTTTATTCAAAAAAATCTTCTCGCCGTAGAATCCGAAACATTCAAAATCTTTTTGAACTTCACTATTATCAATATAATTATTTTTTTCTCAAAAATACATTTCCAGTATTTTCATTCTTTGAAGCTCTTTATCAGTCATTTTATCAGTCATTTTATCAGTCAAAATATCAGTCATTTTTAAGTCTTTTTTTGCAATTCTTCCAAAGTTTCTTTTTATTATTTCAAGAATAAATGTAACAAATGGGGTTGATTTTTCCAATATTATTTAATAAATTTATCGCCTCATAATATTTCTGCTGTTTTTTTCTGAATCAAAGTTTCAATTGACAGCCAGGCAAAAAAACTCTTTCCATTTTGATAGGATTAATGATGCCAAAGCCGTCCTAATCTTCCATTTCCATCTTGAAATGGATGAATAAATTCAAATTCATAATGAAATACACAAGCCTTTTATCAGTGGATGAACTTTACTTTTTTTAACCATGAAAAAAAGCTGGTCAATTAATTCAGGAATATATTGAGGTGGTGTTCCTGCATGAATCAGCTGACTTCCCTGATAAACTCCTGCTCCTTTTGTACGAAATCTGCTACTTTCATTTATTAAATCAGCAGTCAGAATTTTATGTGCTCTCAATAAATCTTTAATCGAATATGGATTTAATAAATTTAATTTTTTTCATAGATTTCATAAGCATTCTTAACTTCTTTTTATATCCTTTGGCGGTGCTAAAATTCTTTTTCCCATTAATAACATCCGTCACCTGTTCAAATGTTAGTGTATTTTTGCTCTATTGCAAGTGATGAATAAATTGTTTTTATTCTATTTTCTCTTCTCAAAACTGGATTTGAAGATAGTTTTTTTCTGAAACTATAATCATTCCTGTTAATTCAGTAATCTGAGCCACAAGCTCAATTATCTCATTTGTAATCTCAAATGGTGGACTATAACTATATTCTTTTTTTCCATATTTAAATTATCCTTTATCATTTCTTTTCTTTTTTTCCACAATATTTCTAATTTCTTCTATTATATACAACGGTAAATTTAATAACCATTCTTCTTTTTAATCATTCATTGATGTTCTTGCTGATATTTCAAGATAATATTTTTTTCTTCAATCAACAAAAAAATTTCAACGAAAAAAATGTTCTCATCACACGCTTTTTTTACAACGAAAAAAATACAAATATATTACAAAAATTACAACGATGATTTATCATTTTTTTAAATTTATAGCCATACAAACACCTTTTATTTCATTAAATAGTAGCTTTAACAACTCTATTATGATAGAAAATATTTCTTATTTGAAAATTTTTGTTTCCGCATAACTTATTTTTTTAAACCTTATCTGTATTATTATCAATCAATTCCAAATATTCATTTCCCCAATCGCATAAAGTTTTTTTAATACAGGCTCAATAGAACTGTCTATTTCAGTCAGAGAATATTCAACTTTTGGAGGAATTTCAGGATAAATAGTTCTTTTTATCATTTTTTTATTTTTCAAGTTCTCTCAATTGCTCTGTCAAAGTTTTTTTGTAGTAATATTTCCCAGGTTTCTTTTGCAATTCATTAAATCTGACCACTTTTTTTAATATACAAATTCCATAAAATCCTTAATTTCCATTTCCCGCTGAGTATGTTTATTCCTAACTCCATTGGACAAGCGTTTGAAACTGCTTTCTGTTTTTTTGACATATTTTTTTCCTTTCTTTAATAAAGTATCAAAAAGATACTTTATATCAAAAAAATGTGCGTACTTGTATTGATTACAAGAGGTATGTTATACTTTATTATATCAAAAATAATAGAAAGATGAAAAGGGTGAGAAGATATGATAATAGATAGCCATCAACATTTAATATTGCCAACAGAATTACAAATTGAACAAATGAATAAAGCAGGAGTAGACAAAGCAATACTTTTTTTACAACGACTCCACATCCTGAAAAAAAGCTAAAACATTGACTGAATTTAAAAATGAGATGTCAATTTTATTTAAAAATTTTAGGCGGAGAAAATTCTCTTGAAAATAATAAAAAAAGATTTAAAAAGGATATTTCTGATTTAATGAAAGTGATAAATAATTATCCCGATAAATTTTATGGTTTTGGAACAGTGCCACTTGGATTATCCCTCGAAGAAACTCAAATCTGGATAAAACAATATATTATTGACAATGGATTAAAAGGCATTGGCGAATTTACACCTGGAAATGATGAACAAGTAAGCCAATTGGAAACAATTTTTAAAGCACTAAGACAATATGAAAACTTTCCCATATGGGTTCACACTTTTAATCCAGTCACTCTAAACGGTATAAAAATTCTTGAAAATCTCACAAGAAAATATTCCAAAACACCAGTAATTTTTGGACATATGGGAGGTTATAACTGGATGGAAGTAACAGATTTTGTAAAAAACACACCAAATGCCTACATTGATTTATCCGCTGCTTTTTCTACACTCGCATTAAAAATGATAATAACAGAAGTTCCTGACAAATGTCTATTTAGTTCTGACGCTCCTTACGGTGATTCATTTTTAAATAAACAAGCAATAAAATATTTAAGTCCATCTAAAAAAATATCAGATAAAAATACTTGGAGAGAATATCATAAAAATTATTGGGATTGAAATAAATATATTTTTTTATTCTTTTTTTAGCAGGGGTATTCTCGCCATACCCCTATTAATCTTCAAAATTTTTTTCTGCACTGACCCAAGACTCACTCCTAATTTAAAATAAAAAGTTTTTTTAAAATTTAAGATTAAGCTGTGTCTGAAAAACTCAAAAATCTATGTTATTTTTTTAATATTTTTTTGATTTTTAGAAATTGTACAAAAGTACGATAAAATCAGTATTTATTATTTTTTTGAATTTAGAAAAAAATTTGTTAAAAAAATTCGTCATTTTGAGAGTTTTAAGACATGCCCTAATTCAAAAAAATTTCAAAATCATTTCCAATAAATTTATTCTACTTCAAAAATCGCCATATACGGCAAATGATCCGACAATTTCGTCCAATCCCTTGAATCATCGTTAATATAAAAACTCTTTTTTACTTTGTAATCTGTCCCCTTTTTTGCCATCACATAATCAATTCTAGGCGTTTCAAGCTCCCTATTTTTCTGAGTTTTTCTTATTTTTCCAAATTTCTACCTTGAAAATAGCTGTCATTCCAATCTTTCCTAATTTTCGCATAATATTCTGTCGTTGGTAAAAGATTAAAATCTCCACACAAAAACTTCACATCGCCCTTAAATCCTTCAATTGCAGTAAACAAATCATCCAATTCCTCATTTTTATTGTCTAAACTGTTATCAAGATGTGTATTCACAACTAAAATTTTCTTTTTAAATTTTGAAGTATTCAATCTAGCTGCCAAAACTTGCCTTTTTTCCTTGCTTTTTCCAGGTAGCTGATGAATGTAAATATTTTTCACATCATACTTTGAAATAAACGCAATTCCAAACTCACCTTTATCAAAATCCATCGTTTTCTGAAAATAATGATAATGATAACCCAATTCCTGTGCCATTTCCTGTACAACATCCCGAAATTTGCTTCTCTTCGTATTTCTATCAACTTCCTGAAGTCCAATAAAATCTGGATTATATTTTTTCAAACTCCGAGCAAGTTCCCTTCCATTGGTAAGTCTTGCCCCAAAAAAATATTGTATGTTATAATTCTAAATTCCATTTTTTTGTTTCCTATCTTTTTTTATTTTTATTTTTTTATAAATAATTAATTTCTGTTATTTAAAACCATTTCCATTTATCTTTAGTCAAATATTCATAACTTCGATTTTTTTATCTTTTTCCATTTCCATTTGGAAGTACTTCAAATGTATTATAATCTGCACCTTCTAAAATTTCTCCCTTAAAAATAAATATTCTTATCATCTTTTTATAAACCAATCATTCATAACTTCTACTTTATCTTTTATTAATTCCATTTACTTCATAAATAGAATAGTATGTATCAAAAACAGTTTATCATTTTATTTTCAATATAATACACATTATATTTATCTTTTCCGTACAATGTACCATATATTATTCCATTTGGCAAAAAAATTCAAATGTTTCAGGATCTTTAATTTTTTTCCAGATAATGAAGAATCTATTGCTTCACTTCCTCTATAAATATGATTTTTTTATCTTTCGCATAATCTTCATTTAAAACTTTAAAACTTATAATATCAGCATTTTTCTATTTTTTTCATCCCGATAATAAATTTTATTATCATTTTTCCCAATAATTTTTTTACCTAATTTCTCAAAAATTTTTTTAATTTTTTTACATCTTTTATTTTTTTCACCCATGTAATAAACATTCTTATCATCTTTTAAAAGAGAAAAATCCTATCAACTCAGCAGTTTTTCGGATTTGCTCCTTCCCAAAAATTTCATTTCCATAATAAACCTTTCCTTTGTCTATCGAATAATAATCTCCTAAAAATTTGAGCAGCATCTCCAAATCCCACATTTCCCAAAAACTAGAAATAACAATATTTTTCAAGATATTTTTTTCTTCACATATTCTGCTACTAAAAATGTGTTAAATTATTATCAACACACTAGAATGTTGCTGCTTCAACGAACATACTTTTTGATAAAAAAATATCTACTCGTATTTGTTTTTTTGCTCTCCACAGCCGTAAATTCCCGACTAGCCATCGGTACATATAATATATTCTGTTTCACTAAATCGTAGCATTCTCCTTCTTTTTTTATTTAGAATATATTATTTATGTCAATATTGTATATTGTGTAGAATTTCTCAAATTAAGACTTGCGTTGTAGTCTCTATTTATTTCAATTCCACAACAGCTACATTTATAAATTCTATCTTTTAATTTCAAATCTTGTTTTTTTATGCCCACAATTACTGCATAATTTAGAACTCGGATAAAATGTACTTACAATTCTTAATTCAATATTTTTTTCTTTGCATTTATTCAAAAGTTTTTGTTCTAAATTCATAAAATTTTTTTGTTGTGAAATTGCCTTTGACAAATGCCTATTTTTTTCATCATATTAGAAACTTTCAAATCTTCTATTGTTATACATTTTAACTTGGTTTTTTTGTTAACATATTAACAACTTTATTAATATAATCATTTCTAATACAATTTAATTTAAAAAAACAATTTAGCTATCACTAATTTTTTTGTTTTTTGAAAATTTTTTACATTCATAAAGATTTTTTTCCCCATTTTTTTGCAAGACAAATATTTTTCTTGATTTTTTTCTTTTGCTCTCTTTTTAGTTTTTTTCAATTTTTTTCTAACTTTAAAAGTTTTATTAATATTCTTAAAAACCTGTCCATCAGAACAAATTGCAAAATCTTTTATTCCTAAATCAATTCCTATTCCTTCTTTAGTTTCTAAATTTTTTTCTGAATTGAATTTTTTTATCAATTTCTTTTTTTCATTTCTAAAATAAGCGACAAAAAAATAACGATCACCTTCTTTTTGAAATTGTAGCACTTTTTTTATATTTGTATTTTTTTAGGAATATATCCATATTCTTTTAATCTTATAAATTTTAAAGTAGGAATTTTTTTATTTTTGTGCCTATAAAATTCAAAAATCAGTTTTATTATTTTTTTAAAAAAATAGCATTTTTTGATTATTATGACTTTTTCTTTTTAAATTTTGAAAGCTCGATATTTTTGTTAAAAAAATCTTTTAAATGCTTTTTTTCACTATTCATTATAGCTTGTTTATTAGATTTTGATGAAACATCTTTTATCCAAGATTTATCAGAATTTTTCTTTTATAAAAAAACATTATTTATATATTTTGAAAAATTCAAATCCTGTAACAAATCTTTTTTTCTTTTTCGTAAATTTCTTTGTTATATGCTATGTAAAAATTATAAAAAAATCTTCCTGTTCCAATAGTTTTATTAATTTTTTTCAATCTGTTCAGCTGTAGGTTTAATTTCAATTTTTTTATTCCTTTATAATTCTTCATCATTTTTTTATCTTTTTTTATATTTTTTTAAGTCCATCTATTCTACAAGAAAAAGATTTGAATAATTGAAATTAAATCTTCTACAAGTTCTTGCTGTGGTGATAAAGTTTGATTATTTACTACAACAATTTCACTTCCTTTTGATTTAAGGAAATTATCAAACCAACTATATCCAAATCTAACAAATCTATCTTTATAAGAAATTAATATTTTTTTGTTTTTTTCAGAATATAAAATGGAATTAAATCCTTTCCTATTGTAATTTAACCCACTTCCAATATCTGTTATAATGCTTGAAACAATATAGCCCTTTAGCGTTAGCATATGTTTTTCAGAAATTCCACTTGATTTTTTTAGATCATCTTTTTTGATTTTTGGTTAGAAACACGAGCATATATAACTACATCGTTTACTTGATTTTTCAACATTTTCTTGCTGAATACCCATAATATTATAATAATCTTCTTCTGTATAATATCTTCTATTTGTTGGGGTTCTACGAGCTTTTTAATATGCCTTCTCTATCCCATCTTTGCAATGTGTTTACAGTTCTTCCTATCATTTTTACCAAATTCATTTGGCTTATATATTTTATTCATATCAATATGATAACATACTTTTTAAATATTTATCAATATTTTTTTAAAAACTATTTTTATCTCCTTTTGATTCAAATTCAATTTTATAAATTTCTTTTTCAAACAAAAAAATTACAATAAAAAAATATTTCACTCCCAAAACATCATCCTTCATCTCCGCTTTCCTCATCCCCCGAAACAAACCTATTTCCTCTCACAAAAAAATCTCAACTTTTTCTCAGTCCAAACACCTTTATTCGAACTCCAATTCTCGCAGAAACACCTATTTTCCTAGGAATTTTAGCATTTTTCAAAATCAAGATACAAATATTTCTCATTTATTTTAGAAATGTCATATTTAATTCCAAAAATTTTTTTATTCTCTAATTTTTTTCATAAACATTTTCAATTTCAAACATATTTTTTTCTCAATAATCTGAATTTCCGTCTTATAAAATCTGTCGTCAATTCCAAATGCCTTTGTAAATTTTCCTGGACCATTACTCACTAAAATTCCACTTTTCCCACGATTTTCTTCCATTCTTTCGACATTCAAAATTGGCTCTATTGCTCTAATTAATACACTTTGCGGATTTCCTTTTTCACAAGTCACAATATTTAACATTTTATGAGAGTGTATCGAGTGAATATAGACAGTTCCAGCCTTTTTCAAATAACGCTTCTACTTTTTGGAGTCCGTTTTTTCCCATAACCATGAGCCGCTCTGTCAAATTCACCCAAATACGCCTCCGTTTCAACAATGTATCCAGCAAATATCTCATTTTCATTCTTTAAAATCAAAATTTTCCCAAGTAACTCCTTTGCTACCATAATCGTGTCTTTCTTGTAAAATTTCTCTATTTCTTCAAAAGTCATTTTTTTCTCTTCCTTTTTCTATGTTTTCATACTATTTCTTATTAAATATAAATTCTATTTAGTAAAAGAGCAAAAACTCCTTATCAAAAATATTTTTCCTATTTTTTTCAAATAATATTTAATATAAAAATTTTTTGTATGAAATTTTTATATTTTCAAATATTTTCAAATTTTTTTAATCAACATATTTTTTTCAACTGGCTTTTTATGGATAAAACCTCGATATTCCTTTTGTTTTTTTGAGAGTTTATTACTTTCATCAGGATACTCAACATCAAAAAAACATAATACCAGTCGCCATATTTTTGTAATATATTTCACAACAGTTCCATTATCCATTTTTTTGAAACAATTTTTCGAGTTTGTTGTCGGTTTTTTTCACGCAAATTCGCATATCCGTCCTTTGAACTCACTTCATATTTTTTTCAAATCAAAAGGTTCATTCGGATCTGAAAATTCTTCTTCAGAATCCTTCTGATTTTTTTCGTTTTTTTATTTCAGTAATTTTCGATTTCGCACCATCAACTCTCTTTAATTCTGTAGCGTAAGCATAAACAGTTGTAAAATCACATTCAGTGTATGGCAAAAACCTTTTTTTATCTTAACTGTTGCCGGAACTTCAAATTTCCCTTTACGAATTTTTTTGCATTTTTTTGATATTCTTCTGGAAAAATTTTTTTCTTCAATGTTTCAGTAATAATTTTTTCTTCCTTAGACGCTTCTTTTTTTCATAATCCACATTAATATCTGGATTATTATAGTCAAAATTTCTAAACCTCAAAACTAGCGGTTTCCCATTCACAATATCCTTATTTTTCAGGATAAAATAGCATTTCACCATATCCTGTCGCAAAAACAAGGAACATCTGGATCACTTTTTATCCCAATCCATCTTAAAAATCCTCTTAAATTCAAAAATTACACCGTTATCAGTCAATAAAATTTCTTGAGCATTCGTATTTTTTTCCAAAACTAATTACAGAAATCAATAGTAAAAATACAAAAAAATAAATAATTTTTTTAAATTTCATCTTTCCCACCTATTTTTTTAGAAAAATTTATTATTTGTAAAAATTATAATTTTTTTGACAAGGAGTATTGACCCCTTGCTATCATAATTTTTTTATTCAAAGAAAAAAATATTTTTTTCAAAATTTAATATCCAGAACTTTTGTTTTCAGCCCCAGTTACAATCGCAATTCCAGAACTTGTTCCTAATCTTTCAGCACCCAATTCAATATATTTTTTCGCAGTCTCAAAGTCTCTCACTCCACCACTTGCCTTAACCTTAGCCTTATCTCCAACTGTTTTTTTCATAAGTTCCACATCTTCAAATGTAGCCCCTCCAGTTCCAAATCCTGTCGAAGTTTTCACAAAATCAGCATTCGCATTAACAGCCAATTCACACGCTTTCACTTTTTCCTCATCAGTCAAATAGCAAGTTTCAATAATCACTTTCAAAACATTTTTTCCAATTGCTTCCTTAATTCTTCTAATTTCGTTTTCCACCAATTCATAATCCTTATCTTTCAATGCTCCAACATTAATAACCATGTCAATTTCTGAAGCACCATCTTCAATTGCCTTTTTAGCCTCAAACACCTTCACATCAGTCGCCATAGCTCCCAAAGGAAACCCAACTACCGCTGCAACCTTCACATCACTATCCTTAATTTGACTAAAAGCATATTCAACATTTGCTCCATTTACACAAACTGAGTAAAACCCGTATTCTTTTGCTTCATCGCATAATTTTTTTATATCTTCTCTCGTAGCATTTGCCTTCAAAATTGTATGATCAATAAATTTGTTCATTTTCATTATTATCATTCCCTTCTTTTGATTTGTTAT
>BNJU01004928.1_pt1 | contig 27386 bp, 29 predicted proteins | sample 8539281 | NCBI WGS metagenome assembly BNJU01 (sample SAMD00202456, study PRJDB9452) | human saliva metagenome | isolation source: human saliva | place: Japan
TTGAAGTTCTCTTTATATATAATATTGAACAGAGAAAACTTATTTGACGAAACAAACTTTAAAAAAAGCAATACATCATATCTCGTTTATCCTTAGAATATTCTCAGAAAAGCCTTATTTGTGCAATAACCGATTATTGTTGTCTTCCAAGAGTCATTCTTCCGTAGATATAAAAGACACGTATTAGTCAGTACTATCGAGTATTATTGAAATTTATTTACAAAACAAAAGGGTGTTTTTATCTAAAAAGAGGCTAAAAGGGTCATAAGAACCACACTCGTAACTAACAAATAATCAAAGACTTACAAAACCGTAAAACAAAGGGTGCTTAATTGGCTTTCAAAAGGGCGTTAGTTAGCGTCCAAAAGGGCATCTTTTCGAAGCCAATTGGGCGTCTTTTCAAAAGCTAAAAGAGCATCAATTAAAAAAATCAAGATGTGAAAAAAATTATTACAACACAAAGCCAAATCAACAAAAAGCCCTCCCCGAATGGGAAGGGACTTAAACCCCAATCGGTCATTGAGACCACTATATATATAATTCTTCTTATTGTGGTAGTGTTTCCCTAACATCTTTTATTTTTCTTATCGGCATCTTGTCTGTCTTTATAACTTGACATAGCCCGCTACGCCTGCGTTACAAAGAGAAACAATCTGCTCGATAATAAAACAAAATATGTTTAGGCTCTAATGAGCGATTTGGGTTAAACATTATGATACCTTTATAAGAGATAAAGGAAAAATTACCTTATACATTTTACTTCTTTACTTCCCATCCCTCCTTGCGATTCAAACATGAGACCTCTCGATTTCAAAGACTCGTTTTACATCAAAAGTAAATGTCAGAAGAAGTGTAATTAGCATTCGTTTCGCCCAAAAACAAGACGGTCACAACTACCGACTACCATCTGACTATTCACCTTAGGAATACCAAAGAAGAAGTAAACAAGATTATATTCATCACCCCACTGATGTCACGGAGAAAGGGATGTTCCTTACTACCATCACCAGTCATGAAGATTGTATCGAGAATGCGTGATAAACGAACAGAATAGACCTTAAGGCTATCGCTCAACATCCATGATTTATCAGGGTTCGGTGGTTGAAAGTTTTTCTGAAAATGATAAATCTTAGACACAATAGCATTCGTATTAAGCGGATTGCTGGCAAGAACCTTATCCGCAAGCGTAGCAGCAACATCAAACTTACCTTCATTTCCTTGCGCTTCGACATATCAAGTTCCATGAACATATCTCTACCATTATTAAGGTAAGTTCGTCCATAAACAGCCAAGATTTTGTCCTCAGCAGTCAATGTGGTATCAGCGTCAACATTGATAAGAATATCAACTAACTGCTGAACATGCTGTGGGATTAGCATTCACTTCTGCCTTTATCTTTATCCCCAATTTGACAGACATAAATGTCTTATCCGTCTGTGCTGATACTGCTAACGGTAGCAGTAACAACATGAAAGCAAACAACTTTCTCATAGTCTTTTTGAATTTGTTTTTTTATATTTGTTAAGTCTTTGGGTGTTATTGTATTTCTTCTTTATATAGTTGTCTTAGAATCTCGAGTAATCTTAGGGGTCATAGTTTTCTTAGTTTTCCTTATCTTTATAAGGCTGAGAGCGCTCTCATCTCTCAGCCCAGTCGCTCCTATCCAAGTTTCTATACCCTATTGCCTCAGCGATATGCTGTACTTGTACAGCCTCAGACTCTTCAAGTCGGCTATCGAACGCGCTACTTTTAGAATCCTGTTATAGGCGCGAGCAGACAGTTTCAAACGCTCCATAGCATCACGGAGTAACTTGATAGAGGCTTCATCAGGCTCGGCAAACTCATGAATCATACGCTCAGACATCTGCGCATTACAATGAATATTACGATAACTGCTAAAGCGATCGGTCTGAATAGCACGTGCACGGATAACACGTTTCACGAATAGCAGCACTCGGCTCGCCCGGTGTTGCTTGTGATATATCTTTGAAGGGAGAGGTGCAATCTCACACTGAATGTCGATTCTGTCCATTAATGGACCTGAAATCTTAGCAAGATACTTCTGAATCTGCCCTGGAGTACAAACACAATGATGCGTAGGGTCAGCAAAATAGCCACACGGACAGGGATTCATACTTGCTACAAACATGAAACTACAAGGATAAAGTAACCGTATATTTGGCACGTGAAATCGTTATATGACGATCCTCTAAAAGGCTGTCGAAGTACCTCTAAAGTGTGTTTATTAAACTCAGGTAACTCATCACAGAATAGCACTCCATTATGTGCAAGGGTTATCTCACCCGGCATTGGATTGGCTCCACCACCCGACGAGTGCAACCTCAGAGATAGTATGGTGAGGGGCTACGGAAAGGACGTTGCGTAATCAATCCTGTGTCACGACGTAACTTACCAGCTATCGAGTGAATCTGAGTTGTTTCTAAACTCTCTGAAAAGAGACAAAGGAGGGAGGATGGAGGAAGGCGTTTTGCCATCATACTCTTTCCACTTCCGGGTGGTCCAACCATGATAAGATTATGCCCACCAGCCGCTGCAACCTCTAATGCTCGCTTCACATTCTCTTGACCACGGACATCAGCAAAGTCGAGGTCGAAAAGCATATTGATGCTCGTAAAACTCTTTCCGTGTATCCACAAAACAAGGTTCTGGAGTAGATGTACCATTGAGAAAGTCAATTACTTGCAGGGATATTATCCATTCCATAGACCTCTAACGTGTCTACCACAGCCGCTTCGTGCTCATTAGCTTTCGGCACAATGATACCTTTAAACTTCTCGGCACGTGCCTTGATAGCTATGGGTAGTATGCCTTTAACAGGCTGTAAAGTACCGTCAAGGCTCAATTCTCCCACAAGCATAAACTCTCGCAAACGGTCACAACTCATCTTCTCATTGGCAGCCAAGATGGCTGTGCCAATGGGAGATCAAAAACTGGAGCCTTCCTTCTTGAGGGTCGGCTGGGAGCAAGATTGGCGGTGATATCGGCTACAGGAAACTTGTAACCAGTATTAAGAAGTGCTGCAGCTATACGGTCATGGCTTTCCTTTACCGCTCCGTCTGCAAGACCGGTAAGATGGAACAACACGCCCCGTGTGATACTAACTTCGACTGTCACGGTGGTGACTTCCATTCCGTTGACAGCTGCACAGAATGTTTTTACAAGCACAATATTGGTTTTTTATTCGGCGCCATAACGCTGACGGATGGTGTTAGCAGTGATGTTTCTTTCGACAACTTTCCCATTGCGAATGACGATATTATCTGGTATAGTATTAAGACCAAAGGTTTTGAGCAGAGGTGTATTCAGTAGTTTTTCCATCACAAACATTGGAAAAACTCAATCCCATCACGCTCTAAAGTCTGCTTTACCTCCTTAGGATTGGCATCTACACAAATACCCAAAAGCAGCTATCTTTCCTGCTTTCACAGCATCATTCAGCGCACGTTGGACATCAAGACTCTCGTAACTCCATGCTGCCCATGTGCTGATAATAACGACGTCTTTTCCTTGAAAAGTCGTGTTATTAACAGTCTTTCCATTGACATCTTTGGCTGAGAACTTAGGGCAACTTACTACCGATTGGCAGTGAACCTAACTCAGATAGATGTCGTTGAAGACGACCAAAGTGGCATTATCGGGCTGTTCTTTTTATCAATAAAGGTAAAAAGTTTTGCAGCCTGCTTATAGTCAGGAGACTCTGTTTGAACAAGATAACGATTGAGTAGATACGCACTCACAGCAGACTCTGGATGGTCCTTGATAAATGCGATTGCATACTTCAACTCCTCTGGAGGAGAGACACTTGCTATCTGTTTACGGAACTTAGTCATGAGTTCATTATCCTCCGTGCCCTCTACTTCCATCTCTTTCAAGTGGGAAGCATCCGCTTTTACCTCAACCGCTTCACCCGATTCGGCAAAAGATTGGTTGTGTTGAATAATTAGGGAAGATGATAATTAACGTAGAAGGTTTGCTACAAGGCTTCTCATAAGAGAAACGACCCGCCTCAATCTTGATGGTATCCAAACCCGCAATACCACCATCGGGACTATACACATAAAGCTCACCTTGATTCATATGCAAGAAGCGTCCTTCCATCTTGAAGTAACCGCTACGGGTTCCACAAGAAATTAACAGCAGGGAGAACAAAAGAATGTATGCTATTCGCTTCATGCGCATAGGATTTAAGAAGAAGTGCCGCGAGCGGGACTCGAACCCGCACAGCCATTACTGGCCAAAGGGTTTTTAAGTCCCTCGTGTCTACCAATTCCACCATTGCGGCAAACCGTTTGCAAAGATAAGGCTAAATCTTCGAACTGGCAAAGGTTTTGCAAGTTTTTTTATTTATTAGCCTTATTACGCCTATTGAACCTATTAATCCTATCAGGCTAATTACCTTAATTTACCCCCAAAACACCATATGGTTCCGTACTTCTTGCACGATAGCGTATCAGTTTCTTGCCACTATCACCCGAAACAATATTTCCGCCAGTGTTAAGGTTATACTTACGATGACAGTTATTACAAGTACCAAAGCCATCACTACTTACCTTCAACTCATAAGAACGCAGTGGAAGCGTATTCGTATTGAAGCAATTAGGGACATTGCAAGTCGTAAGCATAGAAAGGAGAAGGGTTGTCCAAGTTGCCATAACCAACAATAAGTCCATTGTTCAAGCCCACATGTTTCCAGCTCTCCAACCTAAGATCAATCCCATCAAACCACACAGGTGCACTTGATTTCAGTCCTTGATTGTTCTCAAAGAAGAAACAATAACGACCACTGACAACATTAGTTCTTATCGTACAATACACACCCGGCGATAAGGATTCATCGCTGAGGCAAGGATGGGGTCTTGATGTGTCTCGTTGTGAAAGGTAAAGAAGTTACGATGACTACTATACTCATAGTCAACTACATCACCACAAGATGACAATAGCACTACAAGCATTAACAAAACAGACTGAACAACCTTCTTCATACCTTACTCCTTTATCTATACAAAAACCATCAAGTCCTCCTCCTTAGGAAGGAGGTAAACGTCTTATTCGAACGGAATCATTGCCAAGGCATCGGCTATTTTCTCAATACCCTCTTGTAATGGCTTTGATACCATACCCTTTGCAAAGAAAGGAATATCAGCATCTATCGTGAGTTTCATCTTTGAAGAAGACTCTGTAACAGGCAGTATCTGAATCCAGAAATTAAAGGATAATGGCGAATTAGCACTTTCAAACTTAATCGTCTTAGGCTCTTCACGCTCGATAATACGCATAGAAATCTGACCAACAGGGTCAACATTCACAGACAAGGAATCCTGATCAAAGGTGAGATTCTGCAATCTTTCTTTGACCTTATCAATCTCATCATTACCCGTAGAACCTTCTGGGAGACGCTCCTTCAGACGCTGTACATTATTCAAGTCGCTCAGCGTGTTGTATACACACTGCTGAGAATGAGGAATTTGCTTTACGCTACTTTCAAACTTTGTCATTGATAATCTTTTATTGGGGAGTTTAAGAGAAAAGAACTGGAAGAAAGCTGAACAGCTTGGAATAGAAGTTTATAACTACCTATAGGGGCGCACGAAGGATGCGTCCTCTACATAAAATTATATTCAATCAATTCCTAAGAAAGAAAGGTCTTTACTTCCAGCGGAATACTTAGAGATTACTTTCTCCAGTTTGCTGGGTCCTTACGCCAATCATGCAACATAGAAACCTCAGACTCCTTGATATAACCAGTCTCAAGGGCTTTCTCTACAACATGCTCATAATCGGTGAGGGTAACAAGCTTTACATTAGCCTCACGGAATGCCTCCTCAGCAACTGGGAAACCATAAGTGTAAGATGCAACCATACCCACAACCTCAAAACCAGCCTCACGAAGTGCAGCAACAGCTTTCAAAGAAGAGCCACCAGTTGAGATAAGGTCTTCTACAACGACAACCTTAGAACCTGCAGGGAGTTCGCCTTCAATCTGATTCTTCATACCATGGTCCTTTGGTTTCGGACGAACGTATGCGTATGGCAATGCCAACTCATCAGCAACGAGCATACCCTGTGCGATAGCACCCGTAGCAACACCAGCCACTGCCGTAGCCTCAGGGAAGTTCTCAAGGATAGCATGAACCAACTCGAGCTTCACAAACGAACGTACATCGTGAAACGATAACGTCTTGCGATTATCACAATAGAATGGTGACTTCCAACCACTTGCCCATGTAAATGGGTCATTAGGTTGCAACTTAATAGCTTTAATTCCGAGCAGTTTGCCTGCAAAGACTTTCTTTAAATCTTCCATCTTGATAGTTTATGGTTATATACTAACTGCAAACTTACACATTTTTTCTGAGATTAAAGGATAAAAAGACTATAAAAGAAGATAACAAGAACAGATGTTACTCCTATCAAATACAAGAGTGATTCTATTTGCTTTGAGTTGTATAACCCTTCCAAACAATCATCTAACGCAAATTTTCCGACGACAAATTGCATTGGTGTTAAGCCTCCGCACCAATGGTGCGGACCATCAACACATTATGTGCGGACCATCAACACAACAATAGAAGAGGGAGAAAAATATCCATATCTGCCACCAAAACTGATACTGTTAACTACTAATTACTTGCGAAGATGAGTACTACTTATAGACTAACAATAATAAAACAAGGAATAATAAGACAGCTTAATCATTATTCGCAAAGCCAAGTGAGAGGACACTAATCTTGACATTCGTCCCTTTAAGGAGTTCTTTGGCGGCTGCAACGAGGGTGGCACCTGACGTGATTACATCATCAACCAACAAAATGTGTTGATTGTTTAAGGGGGAAGCATCGAGGAGGTGAAAGGCTTTTTCTACGTTTTCATTTCGTTCCCAACGACCTTTCTGCGTCTGACTGCCATGAAAACTGATACGTTCTAAGACCTTGTCTAAGACAGGTAAACCAGTTTCTGCACTGATACCACGCACTATCTCCACACTTTGATTATACCCTCTTTCTCGCTCACGCTGGCGGGCAAGCGGTACAGGAACCACAGCTGTGATTCCATCAAAGAAACCATCTTGTGCAAACTCTGCTGCCACAATACGTCCAAGACGCTCACCTATCTCAGGATGACCGCCATACTTCAATTGATAAAGCAAACGACTGGTATCTAGAATGGGCTTTATAAAAGAAAAAGGCTGTACCCTTTTCTATGGGAATCCTACCCCAGAAGAGTCGTACAAGTCTGTTGTCATAACTCGATTTAGCATAACCCGTACGAGGGAGACAATGATTACAACAAGCACACATCACCTCCTCCGTAACGGTCAGACGCCTACCACAAATCGTACATGAACGAGGAGCAAGAGTGTCTATCAGGCGAGCCAATAAACTAATCGTCTGTGTCATCGTCTACGAAGTCAACATCATCATCCGCAGCAACGACTCCTTCATCTATACACCTGCGGATTAAATCCATCGTAAAACCACGTCCCATCGCAAACTTTATCAGTTTCATTGAACGTTCGTAATCGTTCTCTGCTTTAATAGTACGATACTTACTTGCTAACAATGGGCGCAAGACTTCAAGATATTCTTCGTCTTCCACAGCATCGAGGATGGGCGAAGAGATAGCACTATCGACCTTCTTCATCCACAACGCCTGCTCAATCTTTCGTCTACCCCACTTGTTATAGCGGATTTTATCATGCACAAAAGACTCGGTATAACGGCTGTCATCAACGTAATGCAGCGTTATCAACTTCTCCATAATACGTGCTTGCGCATCTTCTGCCAGTCCCCATTTGCGCATCTTCTCTAACATCTCGCCAGAGCAATGTTCGCCTTTCGCACATAAATCGGCAAGTTTCTTCAGGGCTTGTGGCTCTAATATGGGTCGTTTCTGTATCATGCTCGGATGGCTTTAGTGAAACGGAGCTTACCAAACTGGTCTTCTCGCAGTTCTATCTGCTTATAACCTAAGGTGTTTAACATCTCCTTCACGTCATTAATATACAATGGATTAGTCTCAAAATAAAGTACCCCATCAGCCGATAATGCCTGCACACCATACTCAGCAATTGCCCGATAGAAGCGTAGTGGGTCATCATCAGGAATGAAGAGCGCTGTTTCTGGTTCATACGCAAGCACTTTCCTCGCCATCTCTGTTCGTTCTCTGTCGCAGATATAAGGTGGATTACTCACAATAATATCAAATTGCTGCTGCATAGCTGCTGCTGAAGGATGAAGCGCATCCTCCATCTTTAGTTCAACACGAACCTGCCATTGATGTACATTCTCACGTGCAATAAGTAGTGCATCACCCGATATATCCCACGCTGTAACCGCCGAGTTGCGTAGGTCGGCAGCCAACGTAACAGCAATACAGCCACTACCTGTTCCAACATCTAAGACCTGCAGGGGCATAGGAGGCTGCAAGGCACAATACGGTCGGTTGTAATCCTCCTCTATCCAACGGCACAGTACCTCAGTTTCTGGGCGTGGAATCAATACACCTGGAGCCACATGAAACGTGCGTCCACAAAAGGTTTCACGTCCTAAAACATATTGTACAGGTTCCGAACGCTCCAAACGAAGGATGATTTTCTCTAATTCCTCCTCCGCTTCTCGTGATAATTCATTAACTTTGCCCGTATAAATATCGGTCAGCGTAATGCCAAACTGCACCTCTAACACAAGCCGAACGATAGCTTGTGCCTCACCAGCATCATACAAGGGAGTGAGTCTGTGCCATAAATCTTGGTATGTCATAGCTGCAAAGATAGGAATTTTAATGAAATGAAACAAGAAGAAACTGACGAAAAATATATGCGTCGTTGCCTGCAATTGGCTCGTAACGGACAACTGCTTGCCAAGCCTAACCCAATGGTTGGAGCGGTCATTGTGAGCAAGGAGGGTAGGATTATCGGTGAGGGTTACCACGTACGCTGTGGCGAAGGACACGCAGAGGTGAACGCTTTTGCATCTGTAAGGAAAGAGGACGAGGCTTTGCTACGTGAAGCAACGGTGTATGTCAGTCTTGAACCTTGCTCTCATTATGGGAAAACACCTCCTTGTGCCGACTTGATTATCAGTAAAGGTGTGCGCCGTGTCGTCTGCGGTTGCATCGATCCTTTTGCTGAAGTGCAAGGACGTGGAGTAAAGAAGATTCGCGAAGCAGGGATAGAAGTGACCGTGGATGTATTGAAGAAAGAGTGCTTAGAACTGAATAAACGGTTTATCACTTATAATACACATAAACGACCTTATGTGATATTGAAGTGGGCAGAAACAGAAAGTAGACTAACCAACACGCCATTCAACACAACAACTGACACACCATTCAACACAACAACTGGCCCCTCCCCCTTACCCCTCCCCATAGGGAGGGGAGTAATCCCGATATTCCCCTGATGATGCGAGTATTATAAATGGTAGTAAAGATGGTGTAACTACTTGTACTAATAACTCTGGCGTGCCTTACATTGGCAACTTGCCGGGTAAAGATTATCAGCCATTGATTATCTCTACTCCCTTTACAAAGATGTTAGTACATAAGATGAGGGCTGAGAATGATGCGATTCTCGTTGGGAAAACAACGGAAGAATTAGAACAACCACAGCTGACAGTGAGGGATTGGATCGGTCCAAGTCCAGAGAAATTGGTGCTGACAAGTCAACCGACAAAGCTGGAGAATACGCAACACCTGCTGAAGTGCTGTCGCATCTCTATGCTGAAAAGAAGCAAAGTCTCATCGTGGAAGGTGGTGCAAAGACTTTACAGAGTTTTTTGGATGCAGGTTTATGGGATGAGATACGCATAGAATCGGCTCCTTTCACGGTTAACGAAGGTATAGAAGCGCCAAAACTCCCAGAGAACATACGTGTTGTAAAGGTAGAGAAGTATGTTAATACGATTGTAACCTACGAGCGAGCGTAGGATGAAATGACATCCATTCGACACAACAAAACGGCTAAAAACAATTTATCTTCATGAAAAAAAAGAATTCTTTTCATGAAGATAAATATTTATTTTCACGACAAAAAATATTTCTTTTCATGAAAATAATTCGGCAATAAGACTGAGTTTGAAGTGCAATCGTCTTTTTAATTGCACTTATTTGTCATAATATTCAACACCATATCATCGGTAATACACATCGCTTCCTTACCAATACTTGTGAGGTTGCGGATAGATTTATCAACATCTTCATCAATGATTCCCTCTGCAGACGTTACGTGCTTGCCCTCCATGGAAAGTGTTGCAGAAAGGATAGCTGTTGACACTCCCGATGAAATCTTTAGTGAACAACTTGGCTTCGCACCATCGCAAATCATACCCGTAAGGTTGGCTATCATGTTCTTTACTGAATGACAAACATTGATATAATTACCTCCCATCAGATAAGTAATACCACAGCTGGAACCAATACTTGCTACCACACAACCGCAAAGGGCAGAGAGCGCACCAAGACTCTGCTTGATATAGATAGCTGTCAGATGACTCAAGGTGAGTGCTCGGATAAGTTCTTCACGCGTATTCTCATTCTCTTTCGCAAAGACAGCAACAGGATTGGTTGCACAGATACCCTGATTTCCAGAACCACTATTACTCATCACTGGTATCAAAGCACCACCCATACGGGCATCACAGGCAGAAGCGGTCTTCGCAATAACGTGTGAGAAGATGCTATTACCAAAGATTCCGCGACTCAAAGGACGGTCCATTATCTTACCCAAACAATGTCCATAGTTTCCTTTCAACGCCTCGGCTGCAGCACGGAGATTATAACGTTTCGCCTCAAGAATAAACTCAATCTCATCGACAGGAGTAGTTGTAGCAAACTCCCATACCGTATTGAGGTTCAGACAAAGGGGTGCTTTTTCGACAGCAGCTGCGCTGGGTTGCATCTTATCGAGCAAAACAGTACCGTCCTTCTCTTCAAAGACAATATTCGTATGGGTACCCATGATGATAGCTGTGGCACGATGTCCCTCAGCCTCACAAGTGATTTCTATGTATAGTTTCTCGGTGATACCATCCTTCAGTTTGACATCAATTCGATTCTCACTGATAAATGTCTTGCCAGCCTCCAAAGTAACAGGTGTGAGGTCCTTGATAACCTCCAACTGATATTCTGACTTACCCACCAAAGCACCGAGGGCAATAGCAATAGGCAATCCTATCATTCCCGTGCCAGGAATACCGACTCCCATCGCATTCTTCAGAATATTAGCAGAGAGCAACACGCTAATATGTTCTGGTTTCTGACCTAACAACTCTGTAGCACGTGCAGTACACAATGCCACAGCCATTGGCTCTGTACACCCCACAGCAGGTACTACCTGCTGGTGTATCAACTCGATAATCTGTTCTCTAATGTTCTTCTCAAGCATAATGATGTGATTTAGGTTTAGCTTGATATTATTATGATATTAAATAATTCTCCTCGTATCTACCCGCCCAAACTTCAATCTATTTGAGAGAGCTTGTTGCTTAACTCTTGTCGCATAGCCTCCATCTTCTGATGACGACTGATAGAAAATGTAGAGCTATTCGCCTCAACATAGTCGAATAACATATATGATTTCTCCATCAGCATCTGCCGCAAAGGCTGCACTTTGTAGCTTGCTTCAGCATATAACAACTCTGCAACCATATTGATTTTGTCTATCCGTTCTTCCTCTTCCCACTGCTCCTTGGCATATGTCAACAGTTCGTCAACAGAGAGATTACGCAAGTCGTCATACTCTCCAACATACTGTCTGTAAAGGTCTTTCAAGTCCTTATCTCGCTTCAAGTCATCATCTTTCTTCGTAAGAAAGCGTGAGATAGCAGCATTGAATTCCTCTATCAAACGAATAAAATAATCTCGTTGTAACATAGTAGATTTCCTTTTATGACACAAAAGTAAATAAAAAATTGATATAAATCCACTTTTTCAGTGTGTAATTAAACAAAAAAAATACTTTGATTCTTCCACTATAATGCGTAGATTGTTAATAGAATAGAGTTTAATCCACTATACAGAGCATGACTACTCCCAATTAGATGGTTTTAGAAGCTGCGGATAAACTATGTAATAAATGTAATTAGGCTGTGATGTCTATCTGTCGTTTACAAAACAAATTATTCACATGATATTGATTCATTTTGTAATAGACGAGAATAAAGATATAATATCTACGTTTGAAAGACTATTTTTGAGTAAGACGTAATATGACATTAAAAAAAAGGGGGTTGACCAAGATATATATGGTATGATGAAGGGGCACACTTCGTCATCTTATGGTACCCCTCTTGTAGCTTCTGACAAAAGACGGGGAAAGCTACCAAATCGGTTTTGATGTATTCATGGCCCATTTAGATGAAGACATAGCTTTTGAGAGTTTCATTATAAGATGCTGAGCCCTACTAGCTTACAAAAGTTTTTTTGCCCCTTACACTGAACTGATTCTCTGTTAATTGCAAAACCTGCTTCTTGCATGTATTTTCTGCCGTTAGTTATCAGATGTTTTCTCTAGAAAAGTATGTAATGATTTTTTCAAAAATCCCATTTACATATTTCTCGAAGTCTTTAAAATGATAAAAGTTTTTAGGATTGAGCATAAAAGAATTAGCCCAATTAGCTTAATAAGGCCAATTGGGCTAATAGAATAGACACTTTCAGGACTGTGGAAGACTCTCCCACAGCTTCTTATAAAATTCGTGTTTGGTCATTGTTTGGACGTTACCAAGGATAATCAGCTTCATTCTGGCACGTGTTATAGCAACGTTCATACGGCGTAAATCACGCAAGAAACCTATCTGACCATCATCATTGGAACGCACAAGAGAAATGAGAATCACGTCACGTTCCTGTCCTTGGAAGCCGTCAACGGTGTTCACACTGATAAGACTTCGATAGGGTTTGAAGAACGCTCGCTTCTTTATCAGGCTACGAAGATACTGCACTTGAGCACGATAAGGGGAGATAACACCCACATCTATCCGCTCATCTAACACACGCTGCTTCCCTATCTTAGTAAAGTAATCAGCTAAAGTCTTGAGTGTTAGCTCTGCTTCTCCTTTATTTATACGTCCAAAAGAAGAACCAACAAACTGCTCATGAAAGGCATTTCCTTGTCATTATTCAATTGGGAAGGAGCTGAATTAGCCTCACTTTCCGTTAAATCATACGATGAAACGACCGCTTCATCTGACGTATCAATCCATACCATTGGGTTGTCATAATCGAGGATACCACGATATTTAATCTGCGGAGCGGTCTCCACCTGTCCACCATAGAACCAATCGGATGAGAAGCGCATAATCTCTTCATTCATTCGATACTGTACCTTCAACAGCGTTACAACCTCTGGCTTATTATCTACAATGCGTTCCATCAGGGTCTTACCTAAGCCCCCACGCAGAGCAGCAATGCTTTTTACAGTCGGTGGGAGTTGACAATGATCACCCGCAAAGATGACTCTTGACGCTCTACGAATGGCTATCCAGCAAGCAGCTTCAAGGGCTTGTGCAGCCTCATCGATGAACAAAGTGGTGAACTTCTGACCTTCCATTATCCTACTGTTTGCCCCAACAAGGGTTGAAGCAACGACACGTGCCTCTCCAAACAGCTCGGCATTGATACGTATCTCAAGCTCCGTAGCACGGCTCTTCAGTCTGTCCATCTTCTGATGATAGCTTTCAGAGCCTTTCTTTCTATTGTTCCTTAATTCTCGAATAGCCTTCCGAATCGACCATAACTGTGGGTAGTCTGGATGCGCTTCAAACTTCCTTTCGTATGTAAAACCTAACATCTTGTCGTTCACTCGGGTAGGATTACCAATGCGAAGAACATTGATACCACGGTCGACAAGCTTCTCACAAATCCAGTCAACAGCCATATTACTCTGCGCACAAACCATCACTTGGCTTTCACGCATCAGTGTTTCGTTGATCGCTTCGACCAATGTTGTTGTCTTACCTGTTCCCGGTGGACCATGAACAACAGCCACATCCTTTGCCCATAACACCTCATTGACAGCCTTTTCCTGTGTTGGATTCAGCCAAGGTAATCGAATCGGAGCAAAGGAGAACCTCTCTGCCTTTTGTCGTGAATAGAACAAATCGCGAAGATAGGCAAGCCTATTTCCCTTTGCTTTCATGGTACGGTCTAACGCATCGAACATCATTTGATAGCTCGTTTCATCAAAACCTAACTGGCAACCAACCTGTTCTGAAGCTGATTGGAGGTCTAATAAAGGTGCAGAGTCAGGGACAGCAACAACCATTCTGTCGCCCTCTACATACGATACCGTACCTGTAAAACCATAGTATTTCAGCTGAACAGCCTTATTAGGAGTCCCCTCCCCTTTCTCAATAAACTTAAAGAAAAGGAGTGGTCTACCACATTCAAAGTTATGTTCGATATCCCCATCCTGTGTACGAAATACCTCAATGCACAGTTGGTTGAGTCCATTATAAAACCGTTTTCCCACTCTTAATGGGAACCAAGCGTCACCTCGCTTCACTTTCCGCTGCATACCTGCAGCCTCAGTCTGCTTTCTAAAGGCTTCTTTCTCGGCATAATACTCCATTTGGAGCAGTAAACGCTGACGTTGTAAGAGTTGTATTGGACTTTCCTGAAGCATATCTTTTTGTAGTTGACAAGTTAACGAGTAGACGAGTTAACAAGTTGCTTGTAAATAATTAAAACGGTATTATATATAAATAAAAGCACACTTTGCACATTAAGTATAAAAGAAAGTAGACCACTAAAAAAAGAACATTGTACGACTATTCTGCTTCTTCTGTGCCAAAGCATTTTCCATTTGCTTTGTAGCTGCCTTAAAGAAGAACGCAATTAGATGTTCATCCGTCCCTTCCGTTCGTATGGTTCGCAAAGCAGCGATATACTCCTGACGATCTTCTTTCAGTATAATCAATTCAGGATAATCATGACGTAGTAAGATGAAGTTGGATAACAACCTGCCTGTTCTCCCATTCCCATCACGGAAAGGATGTAGGTATTCGAAGAAACCATGGAACCGAGCAGAAAGAATCATAGGGTGAAGTTCTCCACGCTTCATTATCTCAGCTGTTGAAGACATCAGTCGTGGTACCTGTGCCACCAATCCCTCATGTTCGCCAAAAACCGTATCACCAGCAGCCATATCTACCATTGTAAACTCCCCTGGTACGGCGTCTGTCTGCTTATAAGTGAGCGTACGAAGTGTTACCAACCTATTGATGGTCTTCAATAGTTCGACATCAAAAGGGTGATCTAAATGATTATGCATCCATTCATATGCTGCAAAGTGGTCTGCCATCTCCTGACACTCCAGCAAAGACTTACCAACTGGATGATAGCCTAACTGCTCTTCAAACAGACAACGTGTATCATCCACTGAGAAAGAAGACCCTTCTATACCACAGCTATGGCAGGAAAAGAGGATTTCAGAATACTCTCTAAACGCCTTCTTTCCCATTGGCAGCACTATCTTTTCGTGATACTCTGCTACCAATTCATCATATCGCTTTATCTCTGTTTCAAACACTTTACAAATATAATACTTTTTATCTAATATCCATTCTACAACGAATAAAAAACAGGAAGGGCTTAACAACTGAAGTCATCCTCTATCTCTGCGACTTTACTCATTTGCAAACCAGGAGGCGCACAAGATGATAAGAACAAGGCAACACGGAGTTCCTCATAATCTGTAGGTAAGGAAAGAACAAGGTCTAACTTCCCATCTCCATCCAAGTCACCAGCAAACAGAAGTGCAAAACTTGCTGCATCGACCCTTGCCTCCCTAACTATTCGTTCTCCATTCAGCAATAATGTATAGTTCTTTAATTGGCTTTCTCCCTGCGCCTTTGCCTCTAACTTGTAATGCTTTTCCAGCAAAAGTAAAAAAATCCTTACAGAGCCTGGTTCCAAGTAGGTACTATCTGAAAATGCAACATCAGCAATCTTAACTTTTCCCTTCTTTATTGGCAACTGATTGACAAACAATATCGTGTTTCGCTTTTCTGCCAAGTATGTTGGAATAGTACTTGAGCACGCATCCTCTCTCATCTCAATACCATACCGAGCTTTACCAACATAATAATCCTTCCCATCTTTATAGAGTTCAACCCAATTTCGGTTGATTATCGTATCTGGATTACACAAAACGATAATTAAAAGGAACAAGAATCTTATACGTTAGTGGCTGCTTCTTTGCAACCTTAACATTATCAACCTTCTTTACAGGCACACTATCTTCCTGCTGTACAGACGACTCCTGCACCTGACTAACGGGCTTCTTATCGGTACAAGAAAGTATTATGACACAAAAGAGTCAACAAATAAAAAAAGCATACTTGAATCTCATAATAAATATATTTTAATTGCCATTCAGCATACATAACTTAGTGCATTACATCCTACAGATGAATAATACTCAGTACATTCCTTATATTATGCTTTGACAAGTATAAAAACCGACTAACAACTGAGGTCATCCACCGTCTCTGCAGCTTTTTCCATTTACAAACCAGGAGCGAACAAGGAGATTCTGAGATATTCATTATCTAAAGGTGCTGAAATAACAAGGTCTTATTTACAATTCTCATCCAAATTCCCAGCATGATTGAAGGTCTAACAAAGGCGCAGTGTTTCCTTAGACACCTTATTTTTGAATGAGTTATTTAATATTTAAGTTTTCATATCAGCCTGTCTTCTGATTAACACAAGTGTCAAAATGACTTAACAGTCATATTGATCATCTATCTCTCCCACTTGCTGAACTGGCTGACCAGGCAACGCACAGGACGATAAGAACAAGACAACTTTGAACTCACCAGTGTCACTTGCAAAGTCAATCACCAAATCTAACTTGCCATCACCATCAATATCACCTGCAAATAAGAGTTCAAAAGGCAACTTCAAATACTTTTGTTCGCTTTGCTATCTGTTTACCATTCAATAAGGCAAAACACGTAAAAGGTACTGAATCACTCTCCTTCTTTTCTTTTTTTATCTCCAAATTATAACGTTTTCCACCAAACATAAAGCTGCAAACTTTATTAGGTCGTAAGGTAATATATTCATCAAAATTAAGATTTGCAGCCTCCATTTCTCCTAATTTCGCAGGTAGATGATTAACAAAAAGGAATGCTTCTCTTTTCCCATATAATACATTTGCGGTATCACCTATATAGTCGGACCATCTTCTCTTAAGGATATATTGTGCCTTTGCACGATAGAAATTCTTTCCTTTTTGGTGAATCTCCACCCAACTACTGTCAATCATCCTGCCCGGATTTATATAATGATAATGAGCCGGAACAAGGAATTTGTAATTGAGAGTTTTACAGTTTTGGGATGATGTATGTAAATGATTCCTGTTGGATTCCATTGTGTCTGTCTCCACAGAATCAGCATTATCTTTTGCTGAAACGAATGTTTCTTGATCAGATTTAGCTGATTTCTTGTCCGAACAAGAGAACAATAACGAGAATACAAACAAAGGAAAGATAAGTAACGCAATTCTCATTTATAAGTTTAAAATTAATTTTTATACACGAATACAGACTTTATAACACTGTAGAGAATACATTTCAGAAGGTCTTAACACCCATAATAATCAACCACTTCCGCTACCTTTCTTACCAGTTGACCAGGTAAAGCACAGGAGGATAAATATAAAACAACATAAACTTCACCAAACTCACCCGACAAATTAAAGACTAAATCTAACTTTCCATCACCATCAATATCACCTGCAAACATAAGACTGAAGTCAACTTTATCCAAGTTTGTCCTTCTGACAATCTGCTTTCCATTTAAGAGAATAACTCCTTCATAAGATTGAGTACCATGTTTCGTGAAAACCTTTTCCTTAGTTATCAATTCATAATGCTTACCCTCAAAAGTAAAACGTAACGGAGTTCCAGGATTTAAATAAACGCCATCCACGAAAAACTTAGGGGAAATATGAAGGTCAATATATTTCACCTTTCCCATTTTAGAGGGCAAATGATTAATATATAGAAGAACCTTTCTCTTGCTTGTCAGCGTTGACACAGAGTCTCCTATAATCTCATCCCACTCTTTACCGATTGTATATTCTGCCTTAGAAAGATAGTATTTCTGACCTTTCTTATACAGTTGCACCCAAGTATCATCAATCAATGTATCAACCTTACATTGACGATATTCGAAAGGGATAAGTATTTTATACGAACGGTTTTCTATCTTCGAATCTTTTACCGACATATCCTTTATGCTATCCTTCCCCTTCTTCTGCACCTCAGACATATTATTTTTACTCAGAATCCCACTTCCTCTAACCGCCTTGACAGAACTCTTTTCTGTACAAGAAAAAAGTATCATACAAAGAGTCAACAAAAAGAATAGGGTTTAACTTTCTTCATAATCGTATAAACTAAAAGCCTTTCAATAGACGACCATATTATATATAACACACTACAAAAATAACATTTTCCATCTGAAACCCATCCTAAAATGTGTTAAACTATATAGGTAACAACCTTGATTCACTTGAAAGTAGAGCACCACAAAGTACCCTCACCACCGAAGGGAGGTATATCATTACGAAGACACCCATAGCACCTACCACCAAAGCATAAATCTCTAAGCCTATTATACTACATTTTTTATTTTAATTTGCTGTCATATTTAACATTTCACACAATCCTTTGTAGATTAACCAGTTGCACACCTACAACCCATGACAGATATGACAGCAAAATTATTTTTGGTTGAATCAAGTCGTGAAAGGCTTTTGCTTTAATCCATAACTTTTCTGTCAGAACGCCCACCGCTCATGTGTTATTTTTGTCCCGCTGCCCTTTCGTGTACAATTACAGTAAGTACTATCACCTTCTATCTCATCGGAAGCATAACTATAAGTGGGTATTTTGCCTCTTCACAGCCCTTATTTATCATTTTTATCCTAACTTCTTACACCACTTCCACGATTATTTACTATTTTTGTCATCAGTAATTAACAATAAGAACTAAGACTTTTAAGCTTATGAAAACAAACAATGTGCAAATTGAGCACAAACTCCCATCAGAGTGTACAACCATCATCATTGGTCAAGAACAGACTGCTGATGGTTCTATGATAGTAGCGCGTTCAGAAGACTGGGACGCTATGGAAGCTAAGAACTACGAGATTTTTGAAGATACGGACAATGGTCCACGTGAGTTCGTTGCAAAGGATAGCCCTTTCCGTTGCGAACTCCCAGAGAAGGCTTTGGGCTATTCTGCCCTTTCTCCGTATAATCTTCACGGTCATTGGGGCAGTGCTGGTTTCAACACAGCAGGTGTGGGAATGAGTGCTACGGAGAGTATCTTCAGCAATGACGAGGTGTTGAAACACGACCCATTGGTAGAGAATGGTGTGGCAGAGAACTCTGTCTTCAACATTACCCTACCTTACGTCCACACCGCCCGCGAAGGTGTTGAGCGTTTGGGTATGCTCATCGAGAAATATGGTATTGCTGAAGGCTTCGGTATTGGCTTTGTTGATAGCAAGGAGATTTGGTACTTGGAGACAGCTTGTGGCCATCGTTGGTTAGCTTGCCGTATGCCAAAGGATCAGTATTTCGTAACTGGTAACCAGAGTCGTTTCCGCACCTACGACCCTAATGATAAGGAAAATTACCTCGCATCAGCCGACTTGATTGAGTTTGCTGAGAAGCATGGACTCTACAATCCAGCACAGGGAGCCTTTGATTTCCATGAGGCTTACGCACGTGATATCAAACTCGACACCACCTATAACTATCCACGTGTATGGGGTTTGCAGCAGTTCTTCTCTCCAGAGATTAAGAATGACGTAACAAAAAACACCTTCCCTGTCTTTGCTAAGGCTGCTCATAAGGTCACACTGACCGAACTCCGCACTGCATTCCGCTTCCACTATGACAATACGGAGCACGACCCATATCTCAATAGCAATCCAAAGGAGCCTTACCGTCCTGTCTCTATCTTCCGTACCACACAGACCCACCTCTTGCAGGTACGCCCAGAACTCCCACAGGCTATCGGTTGTGTGAATTATGTTGCTATGGGAATGGCAGACCTCGGTGTATTCCTTCCACTCTATCAGGGTATTACTTCTTATCCAGAGGCTTACACGAAGGGTAATGGTGAGTCAAGTGATGACTCAGCTTATTGGAAGTTCCGCAAGATAATGGTATTGGGTATGACCAACTATAACAAGTATGCTCCTATCATCAAGGAGGCTTACGCAAACTTTGAAGATGAGACCGATCAGCGTCAACGTGAGATGGAAGAAGAATATCTACGCATCTATAAGACGCAACCTCTCCATGCACAAGACCTGTTACAGGCGTTCTCTGATAAGATTCTTAACAGTGCACTCGGCCTTGCCGATTGTCTACAAGAGAAACTCTTTACGCTGATGACACAAGACATTCAGCAGGAGTATCTCTTCCACGGAGCATAAAAGCAAGGAGAATCCTACTTTTATAACAATAAGACAGGCTGTATCAAGTAGCACACAATGCCTCTTGGTACAGCCTTATTTAGGTAAAAAACACCAGCAAGAACGATAAGGGAAAGGTAAAAAATCAATTGTTTCACAATATATAACTTTTTTCCTAACTTTGCAGACAAGAGCTATTGCACAGCTATCCTACGGTAGCAAAGTAAAGCTTGAAAAACTCGCTCTGATAGTTCAATGGATAGAACGTAGGTTTCCTAAACCTTTGATCCGGGTTCGATTCCCGGTCGGAGTACTAAACGTCATTTCTTATCCTCTCCTTGTAAGAGAGAAGAATCTGATTATCACTTTTTATATAGATTTACTACTAACAACCAAAAGGAAACATATACCCCCATAGTATTTTTCAATCCCCTCTCAAGCAACGGAGAGACTAAAAAGAAACTTTATGTTTGGTGCTATTATAGGAGATATTGTTGGCTCACGCTTCGAATTCGGAGCAGCTCCACAACAAGGGTTTGAGCTTTTTACACCCGATTGTTCTTACACAGATGATACGATTTGCACCATCGCTATTGCCGATGCGGTGCTGAATGAACGTGACTATCAGGAGAGTCTGCTCGACTGGTGTCGTCGTTATCCAGACCCAATGGGCGGATATGGTAAGCGATTTTATCAATGGATTAACTCCGACAATCCACAGCCTACGGATTCATGTGGCAATGGTTCTGCCATGCGTGTCAGCCCTATTGGCTGGCTCTTTGATGAATGGGAGGACGTAATAGAGGAAGCCAAGAAGAGTGCTATCGTAAGTCATAACCACCCCGAAGGTATTAAGGGCGCACAATGTATTGCTGAAGCGATTTGTTGGCTGCGCTTGATGCGGTTCTCTAAGTCGGATTTGAAGCGGAAAGTTGAGAAGTTCTTTGGATATAAGCTACCACCAATGCGGGATATTAAGAAGATTGGTTCTGAAGGACACTTTGATGGAACCTGTCAGGAAACCGTACCGATGGCATACGCTGCTTCATGGATGCCAATAGTTTTTGAGGAGACCATCCGCCTCGCTGTACTATGTGATGGCGATACAGACACGAAGGCTTGCATTGCTGGTGCGGTTGCAGAAGCCTATTATCAGGTACCAGAATGGATGATTGACAAGGCTATCAGCTACTTGCCCGATGATATGCTCAACATCCTCGGACAGTTCTATGAGCGCATACAAGATAGCTGTGGGACTAAGAAAGGATAACTTTAAGCCTTTTTAAAAATACGATTTTTCAAAGTCAAACAATGCTGTTTTTAAAAAGCCTTAAAACAGCATTGTTGCAAGTTATTTTCATGAACAAAAAGATTTATTTACGTGAAAAGAAATATTTACTTTCATGAAGAAAAATATTTATTTTCATGAAAATAAATCATCGTTGATGGTCTTTCATGAAAGTTTCCATCTGCGTTCGATACTGTAATCCAGTCTCCTCGCCTATTTGAAGAATAGCTTTTATAGCCTTTGTACTGAAATTAGTAAGACCATAAGGACCTAAATCAGGATTAATGTAAAGGTCTGCTTGCGTTCGATTGATATTATATTTCTTAATATCAGGACGTTCTGCTATCCATTTCAAAATACCTCCCATACCCTTCAGAAAGCCAAAAGGCGAACGATAATCATCATGTTTCTGCTGATGAAGGTCGATTGCAATAACAATATCTGCCCCCATATTTCGCACAACATCTACCGGAAGATTATTTCCCATACCGCCATCTACCAGCATCAGTGTGTCTATCCGTACTGGTTTGAACGCTCCGGGGATAGCCATACTGGCACGCATATTACGCACCAAAGAGCCTGTATCGAGTACTACTTCTTGTTGACGACGAATGTCAAAGGCTACACACGAGAAGGGAATAGCCTTCTCAACGGTACCACGTTGTACTGGAGAATTACACACAAGAGAGTCAAGAAATTTGTAGACGTGGTCGCCATGTAACATTCCAAAGCCTTTCTTCTCTTTCGCATTAGCCTTTCTCCGTACAGGAAAACCGAAGATATAAATTACTCCATCTGCTTCCTTGTAAACCTTTCCGACAAGTGTTGTATCTCTATCTGACAAGAGTGCCAACCAATTCTGCGAACAAAAGAGTTTTTCGAGGTCGTCTGCACGATAGCCCTGTGCGTATAATCCGCCAATAATCGCCCCAATACTTGTTCCTGCAATATAGTCGACTGGTATTTGTGCCCGCTCCAATTCCTTCAGTATTCCTATGGCTGCGGCACCTTTCGCACCACCACCACCAATCACAAGACCTACCTTTGAGCGGTCTTGTCCATCTTTATTCTGTTGCTGTGCCATCACAGATAGCCCACAGCAGATTACTATCAAAAAAATAAAAGAAAGATTTTCTTCATAGCGACAAAAGTAATGTTTTTCTAAGAGAAAAGCGTGCTTTTTCCATTTATTGTTGCCTTTCATTTCTCCACCGACCTCATACCACTCAACTACAAGCAACTTGTTTACACATCACCTTGTCATCTTCTAAACTTCTAAACAAATAACTTGTCAACCCGTAAACTCGTCCACTTGTCAACTCCATAAACTTGTTTACTTGTCAACTATTCCTTACCTTTGCACCATGAAGTTTCATCCTATCCTATCAGAACAGCCACTACCCGCTCGGTTTAATAATCCTTTCGATTACGAACCGGACGCTCTTTGCCGTGCAGCAGTCAAGCAGTTGCAGGCAAACCTTCCTATTGAACCTACCGAAGGAAAGATGTATGGCGTTCTGATTGTTGAGCGAAACGGAGAGATTGGCTATCTGCAAGCCTACTCAGGACAGATAGCTGATGAGGAAGAAGACTTTGTTCCAGCTGTTTTCGACTATCTTAAGCCCGATGGTTACTTCAAGATTCATGAGGCAGAGATTAGCCAATTAAATCAACAGATAGCCCAACTAAAAGCCTCAACAGCCTATCGACAGGCGCAAGAAGACTTAAAGACAATCCGACAGAAGGCTGAAAAGGTTATAGAAGAAGCACGGAAAGTGATGCAAGGAGCTAAGTTCTTACGTGATAAACGTCGTAAGGAGGCTTTTATTTCAGAGGCAGAACGAAACGAGATGACACGTCAGAGCCAGTTTCTTAAAGCCGAATTGCAACGTAAGAAAAAGACTTATACAGAGCAGATTACCGCTGCACAAATCATCGTAAACAGCTATCAAGAACGGATAACAGCTTGGAAACGAGAGCGAAAAATGAAGTCTGACCGTCTACAACGTTGGCTTTTCTCCCAATTCTCTATGCTCAATGCACGCGGAGAACGTAAAAACCTACTTGATATCTTCCGTGATTATTATCTGAAAAATAGTCCTGCACGTACCAAGGCTGCCCATATAACAAGTGCTAACACTGCTGAGCGTGCTACAAAAGAGTGTCTTGCAGCTTCGCTACTTCCACCTTCTGGCGCAGGTGAATGCTGTGAACCAAAACTCTTACAATATGCCTTTTTGCATGGTTATAAGCCTATTAGTATGGCTATGTTTTGGTGGGGACCATCGCCAAAGACCGAGATAAGACAGCATAGAAACTACTATCCTGCTTGTAATGGAAAGTGTAAACCTATCTTGGAGTGGATGTTGGAAGGGATAGACGTTGACTATAAGGATTGCGATAGAACAAATAATGAAACAGAAACTGTGCCTTCTGAAGGGCTAAAAATACTCTATGAAGACGATTATCTTGCAGTCATTGCCAAGCCATCGGGCTTACTTTCCGTACCAGGAAAGAGGCTGTCAGCCATCTGTTTATAGTATTCTAAAGGAGCGATGGAAGGGTAAGAGCGATGCATTCATGGTACATCGATTGAGACATGGCGACAAGTGGTTTGCTCGTTATTGCTCGTACTTCCGAGATTCACAAGGCTTTGCAAGCACAGTTTATTGGGCGAATTGTAAAGAAGAAGTATGTCGCTCTGCTTCCTCTCTCTGTCCTCGAAAAGCAGTTACCAGCAGAGGGACGAATAGAACTTCCGCTTTCTCCCAACCCAGATGACCGACCTCGACAGCGTGTTGATAGAACTAATGGAAAGCCAGCTATCACCGAATATCGTATGATTGGCAAGACAACATACGCCAAAAGAAGCATTGGAAGCGGTGGAGATTGAACTCTACCCGCTAACTGGTCGTACCCACCAACTGCGCGTTCATTGTGCTCATCCAGATGGATTGGGAACTCCTATCATTGGTGACAACCTCTATGGGCAACGATCTGAACGCCTATGGCTACATGCAACACACCTTGAATTTACTCACCCTATTACACAAGAACAGATGAGTTTTGACCTTCCTTTGTAACAAAGAGCCAGCACAAAGAGAAGTATTATCAGTAAATACCAACGTTTTAAGCACCAAACTATTCGCTTAAAAGCAGCCTATAATCACTTTCTAAATGTTTGTCGGATGGTCATATAAGCCCCATCCGTCAGAGTGATAAAAGTTTATTATCACGTTACACACTCATTTCCTTTGTCATTTACCTTATTTACTGTAACTTTGCAGTAGAAAATAAATAATCAAACAGATATGGAAGAAAAGAAATTTAAGCGCACCACTGTCACCGCAGCATTGCCATACGCGAACGGTGGTGTACATATAGGACACCTTGCTGGTGTGTATGTTCCTGCCGATATCTACGTACGTTATCTCCGATTGAAGAAGCGAGAAGTAGCTTTCATTGGTGGTAGTGACGAGCATGGTGTGCCTATCACCATCCGTGCTAAGAAGGAAGGAATCACCCCACAGGACGTATGTGACCGTTATCATAAGTTGATAAAGGACTCTTTTGAAGAGTTTGGTATCTCCTTCGACATCTATAGTCGCACAACAAGTGAGACTCACCACAAGTTTGCTTCAGACTTCTTCCGTAAGCTATATGATGATGGTAAGCTCGTCGAGAAGGAGAGTGAGCAGTACTATGATGAAGAAGCTCACCAGTTCCTTGCCGACCGTTATATCATGGGGGAGTGTCCTCACTGTGGCAATCCAAATGCCTACGGCGACCAATGCGAGAAGTGTGGTAGCGACCTTAGCCCTATGGAGTTGAAGAATCCACATTCAACTATCTCTGGTTCACAGCTATCATCAAGAGTACTAAGAACTGGTACCTACCTTTGAATGACTATCAAGAGTGGCTGAAGCAGTGGATTTTGGAGGATCATAAGGAGTGGAGACCAAACGTTTATGGTCAGTGTAAGAGTTGGTTAGACATAGATCTCCAACCACGTGCTATGACCCGCGACCTTGACTGGGGTATTCCTGTTCCAGTAGAGGGAGCTGAGGGTAAGGTTCTTTACGTATGGTTTGATGCGCCAATCGGCTATATCTCAAACACAAAGGAACTTTGTGAGAAGGATCCAGAGCACTTCGGAAACTGGCAGAAGTGGTGGCAAGACCCAGAGACACGTATCGTTCACTTCATTGGAAAGGACAATATCGTGTTCCACTGTCTTATCTTCCCAACTATGTTGAAGGCTCATGGCGATTATATTTTGCCTGATAACGTACCATCAAATGAGTTCCTTAACCTTGAAGACGATAAGATTTCTACAAGTAAGAACTGGGCGGTATGGCTTCACGAGTACCTCCGCGACTTTGAAGGAAAGCAGGATGTACTACGCTATGTACTGACTGCTAACGCACCAGAAACCAAAGATAACAACTTCACTTGGAAAGACTTCCAAGAGCGTAACAACTCTGAACTCGTTGCTGTATATGGTAACTTCGTTAACCGTGCACTGCAATTGACCAAGAAGTATTGGAACGGTGTAGTTCCTGCTTGTGGTGAATTGGAAGAGATTGACCGCCAAACTATCCAAGAGTTCAAGGATGTTAAGGCTAAGGTAGAGGCTTACCTCGATATCTTTAAGTTCCGTGAGGCACAGAAGGAGGCGATGAACCTCGCCCGCATCGGTAACAAATACATAGCAGAGACAGAGCCTTGGAAGCTTTGGAAGACCGACCCTAAGCGTGTAGAGACGATTCTCTACATCTCGCTTCAGCTCGTTGCCAACCTCAGTATTGCCTTCGAACCATTCTTGCCGTTCAGCAGTAAGAAACTTCGTGAGATGATTAACATGACGGAGTATGACTGGAGTGAACTCGGTTCTACCGAACTCCTCGCAGCTGGTAAGCAGTTGGCAGAGCCTGAGTTGCTCTTCGAGAAGATTGAGGATGAGGCTATTGATGCTCAGCTTCAAAAGTTAGAAGAGACTAAGAAGGCTAACGAAGCCGCTTCCTACAAGGCTGAACCAATCAAGAAGGACATTCCTTTCGAAGATTTCGAGAAACTTGATATCCGCGTAGGACATATCATCAAGTGTGAGAGAGTGAAGAAGAGTAAGAAGCTCTTGCAGTTCACTATTGACGATGGTTCTGGTGTTGAGCGCACTATCCTTAGTGGTATTGCAGCCTACTACGAGCCAGAGCAGGCTCACAGGTAAGGACGTTCTCTTCGTTGCTAACTTTGCTCCTCGCAAGATGATGGGCATCGAAAGTCAGGGAATGATTCTCTCTGCCGTTAACTTCGATGGTTCCCTCACCGTTACAACGACTATGGGTGAGGTGAAACCGGGTAGTCAAGTGGGATAAGATAAGCCTCATCGGCTTTTAAATAACCTAAAAGGCAATACTGGGGTTGACAACAGGCTGAAGCGAGATGTAGAGAATCGTCTCTACACGCGGGTCAGTCTTCCAAAAGCTTCCAAGCTCTGTCTCTGCTATATTTGTTACCGGTGCGGGCGAGGGTTCGTCACGCCTCGGCCTATGCCACAAACCTGTCGAGATAACCTCTACCTGTATAACATCGCGGAACTCTTAGATGGTTGGCGGTCAATCTTCAATCTCTGAACAT
>BNJU01002533.1_pt1 | contig 27319 bp, 47 predicted proteins | sample 8539281 | NCBI WGS metagenome assembly BNJU01 (sample SAMD00202456, study PRJDB9452) | human saliva metagenome | isolation source: human saliva | place: Japan
AAAAGCAAAGAAAATACTATTTAACAGATATTGGGCCAGCGGGTGGAAGCCACAAAATGAGATATACACATCGCCAGAGGACTTTGCTTTATGCAAAGGAAAAGAGGTCTTATGTTTGATCCTATTACAATATCACATAACGATTGCATCAAAAGAATCGTTAAGCTAGCAAATACGATTAGTATGGAGAAAGTCGTGAAAGCCTTTTTATGTAGCCTGTCTACAAGGAGGCTGGACTGGCGAAGTGCAAGCAGCATCCTACTATCTTGCAAAAGCTTTTTAAAGAACACAAGTATACCCCTGTTGAGTCGGGACGTTTTTTCGAAAATGGGAAAGTAACGCGTGTGAGTTATACTTGCAGGGTTTGTCGTGATGTCAAATACGGGGTCATAGGGCAAGAAAAATATACAAATGAAGACCTTAACATTCTGAATTTCGAAAGGATAAAAATGGGGCGGTGTTCGTCAAGGAAACTTAGTGTATATTCTTTTTGATCTAGAGCGATTTGCTGAAGAGGACATTCCGGAACCAACGGCAGAAGATGTCGAAATCTTAAAGGCCATACTCGATGCTGTATCAAGCTGTGAGTCTAATGATCATCCGGCGCGCTTAGAAATAAGCTTGCAGAAGTTTCTATTCTGAAGGCAAATAAAGACGAGAGAAGCGTCATAATAGAGATATTAGCATGCATAGGAATCCTTGCTCCTAAGTCATATGACAGGGACGAACCATCAAAGCACGACTGGACATATGTAACCTACTGGCGAGGTGAAGATGGATACGACAAGGAATTAGTAGAAAAGTATTTTGAAAAATACCTAAAATAACAAAAGTAAAAACCCTGCGCTCGCACTAGGGTATTTCCTTAGTTCACAAAAATATGTATGCTTAATCTTCCATTGCTTAAGTCTGATAGTTAGTTATCGTCCCAATTATAATCCTCATCTAATTGCGTGTCTTCGTTTTCATAGGGATCGTTCGTTTCGGTTTCATTTTTGCGTGCCTTTGTTTTCGAGGATATTGTTAATTTGAGTATCTCTATAGTTATCATAGGAGGTTGATATCTTATATAGAGAACCGAAGAAACCAATAAACTAATAACAATTGACACGATAACAATTGTAATCCAAATATAGAGGATGGTGGTAACTGTCTTTAATTTTTATCAATATTGCGTTGATGTATTACGGTTTCAACGAGCAAGTTGCGTATATCGGCATTTTCTAAATAATCATCACCGGAATCAAGACTGTTTGCTCTATTATATTTTTTTCTGGGTTTTGAGAGACTGATTTAATAATATCTGAAATGTATGCGACATCCGTAGGTGTATTAAAAGTAAAAGCTTCGAGTTACTCCGTTATGGGATAGAGTTAGCTCTGTACCAGACCACTTAATATCTGTAAGGTTGGCATAGCTAAGGTTTTCTGAACTAGAAGCACAGGATAAATTGCCAAATTCCCATTCATTTCCAAGCGTATCTTTTGCAATTATGATGTTATTCGCATACATATAGAATCACCTCTCTAAAATAAAAAGTTACTAAACTGACTCTTAATCTTATCTATATTCCAAATAGTACAATAATTAATCTCGAAGGTCAATCCCCTAGAGTAACTACATCTAAGCTTATTTTTGATTCCTTATAGAATTTTTCCGTGCCACAATGTTTTTTATGATGCAATAAATATGTTATAATTCTATTCGGAGGGTAATCAATAGTGTAGAGGAGGCAGTATGATACAGAACGAGAAAAAAGACCATATTTTGATGCTGCTTCGCAAAATTACAGACAGATCGAACTCTCGAGAAGGCTGAGTTTGTCGAGCTCATTAAGAATAGAGAGCTGATAGAGGACGAGCTTTTTCAGATATCAAAGGAAAACATGTAGAAAACTTCCACCGCAAGGTGTATGTGCGAGGGCTCATAGAGATCTCAAGCTATTGCGGAAACGATTGCTACTACTGTGGTATCCGAAGGTCGAATCGAAGCGCGAAGAGGTATAGGCTTAGCGCAGACGAAATCTACGAACAGGTTAGATTTGGGACCAAACTAGGGTTTAAGAGCTTTGTTTTACAGGGCGGTGAGGATCCTGGATTTTCAGATAAGACTCTGATAGAGGTAATCAAAGAAATCAAGAGGATTAACCCACAGACCGCGATAACGCTTTCGGTTGGAGAGAAATCTTTTGAGACGCTCAAGGCGTATAAAGAAGCAGGTGCAGACAGATTCCTTCTTAGACATGAGACGAGGAACAAGGAGCACTACTACAAGCTACATCCAAGCGATATGGATCAGGATTTCAGATTGCATATGCTAGAGGACCTAAAGAAGCTAGGATTTCAGACGGGTTCTGGCATCATGGTTGGAAGTCCGCATCAGACGGAGGAAAACCTAGCAGAAGATCTTTTGTTTTGCGAAAGCTAAATCCAGAAATGATAGGCATAGGGCCATTTGTTCCAGCTAGCGGAACGCCATTTGAGAACGAGGCGAGCGGGTCAGCTGAGCTTACGGTCTTTATTTTGGCGATTTTTGAGGGTAATGTTTCCACATGCGAATCTTCCAGCGACTACTTCGCTTGCAACGCTATCAAAGACGGCTCGAGACAGAGCGATAGAGGTTGCAAACAAACGTGTATATGCCGAACCCTAACACCGACATATAGACGAAGAGAATACAATTTATATAATGATAAAGCTTGTTTTTGAGGTTGAGGCGGCAGAAAACCTGAAGCGACTAGGGTAAAAATATTTGAAAGCATCGGCTCAGAGCTGGTGATGGACAGGGGTGACTATAGTGAGTGAAATAAAGAATGAAAAAGCCATAAAATATGATGTAAAGAGCAGTAAGGCGGAGAAATTTATTAACGACGCTGAGATTCTGGCATCGATAGAATATGGAAGAGAAAATAAGGATAATACTGAGCTTCAGAGAGAGTTCTTGAGAAAGCTAGGAACCTGAAGGGCTTACACATAGAGAAGCATCTGTACTTCTACATAGTGAAAACGAAGAAATAATAGCTGAGATGAAGCAGATTGCCAGAGATATAAAAACTCGATTCTACGGAAATCGTATCGTGCTGTTTGCACCGCTTTATCTATCAAATTACTGCGTAAACGGATGTGTATACTGTCCATACCATGCTAAGAATAAGAACATACCTAGACTTAAGCTGACACAGGATGAGATTCGTGCAGAGGTTATCGCACTTCAGGATATGGGACATAAGAGAATCGCGCTTGAGCTTGGCGAGGATCCGATAAACAATCCACTAGAGTACGTTATTGAAAGCATCAAAACCATTTACGATACAAAGCATAGAAACGGCTCAATTAGAAGAGTAAATGTAAAACATCGCGACAACTGATGTTGAAAGCTACCGCAAGCTAAAGGAAGTAGGAATCGGTACTATATCCTATTCCAGGAAACATATAACAAGGAAAAACTACGAGCGTCAGCATCCGACAGGACCAAAGTCGAACTACGCTTACCATACAGAGGCTATGGATAGAGCCATGGACGGCGGTATAGATGATGTAGGGACTTGGAGTTCTATACGGACTAGAGAGCTATCACTATGAGCTCGTAGGACTTTTTGATGCACGCAGAGCACCTAGAGGCAAAGTATGGCGTTGGACCACATACGATTTCAATGCCAAGAATCTGCCCAGCGGATGATATTGATACAAGCGAGTTTTCAAATGCGCTTGACGATGAGATTTTTCGAGAAGCTAATTGCACTTATAAGAATTTCGGTTCCTTACACAGGAATGATTATATCGACAAGAGAAGGCGTCGAAATGAGACGTAAGGCTTTGGAGCTTGGTATCAGTCAGATTTCTGGAGGATCAAAGACTGCTGTCGGAGGCTATATCAAAGATATAGAGGAAGAATCCGCACAATTTGATATTTCAGATACAAGGCCACTCGATGACGTTATAGACTGGCTATTTGAGCTAGGACATGTTCCAAGCTTCTGCACAGCCTGCTACAGAGAAGGAAGAACTGGAGACAGGTTTATGAGCCTTTTAAAGAGTGGACAGATAGTAAACTGTTGTCATCCGAACGCTTTGATAACCTTTAAAGGAATACATCGAAGACTACGGTGACGAGAGATAAAGGCAAAGGGAAATCAGGTCATCGAAGAATCAATGAAGACCATAACAAACCCTGTTGTTATTGAAAAGACAAGGAAATTCCTAAAGAAGATTGAAGATGGAGAAAGAGATTTTAGATTTTAAGGGCGAAGGTGTTACTAAGGCAAACCGCGTGCACATTGGAATATTGGGGATACAAACTCGGGAAAATCTACGCTGCTAAACCTTCTCAGCGGTCAAAGTGCATCGCTGGTCTCAGAGGTCAGAGGAACCACGACAGACCCAGTATATAAACCGATGGAAATTCAGGGCGTTGGAGCATCGACGCTCATTGATACGGCTGGTTTTGAGGATGATAGTGAGCTCGGAGCACAGAGGATGAAGCGCACGAGCAAGGTTCTAGATGAATGCGACATATATATCTATGTTGAGAGGGGCGAAAAACAATAGACTTCTCGGGGCTCTGGTGGCAAGAAAAAGCCTTTAATCAAGGTTTTTAATGGTTCGCAATTAGGCGATGCATCAGCAAATACAAGGATTCCAGATGGATATATAGCATTTGATAAGGATGCAGTGCTAGAAGCTATAAGAGAGGCAGCCAAGGATGTCAGCGGAGATAGACCTCTGCTAGAGGGACTTCTTTCTGGGGGCGAATCCGTTTTGCTCGTCATGCCACAGGATATTCAGGCACCAAAGGGAAGACTTATTCTTCGCAGGTGCAGACAATGAGGGCGCTTCTCGATTTGGGTTGCAGTATTACATCGTGTAAGACTGAAGACATGAAGAGGACTTTAGACCTGCTAAAAGAACCTCCGGCTCTCATAATCACGGACTCTCAGGTGTTTGCAGAGGTTTATGCGCTAAAAGCCTAGGGAATCAAACATCACATCCTTTTCCATTTTGATGGCAAGATCAAAAGGAGATATCGATGAGCTAGTCAAGGTGCTGCATGCAATTGACGCCCTTAATAAGAATTCAAGGGTTTTGATTTCAGAAGCTTGTACGCATGCGCCGCTCGAAGAGGACATAGGCAGGGTGAAGATTCCTGCTTTGCTTAGAAAGAAGTACGGAAATATGAGCATAGATTTTTCGAGGGGACTAGATTTTCCTGAAGAGCTAGATTACGACCTCATAATCATGTGTGGAAGCTGTATGTTCAATAGAGCTCATGTTTTGAGTCGCATAGAAAAGAGGCAAGGGCGCTGGGGTTCCAGTTACGAACTACGGCGTGACGATTTCAAACCAAAGGCATTATCGACAAGGTCGAGCTTTGATGGATGGAATCAGAGAATGTTCAAATCTGCAAGAAATCGCCTGCTGAGGTTTGAAAGTTTGACGATTTTGTGGTAAAATACTTGGGTATGAATTCAACTAACATTTGATGGGAGGAATCAAAGTGAATATTTTTGATAAGTTAATCGACAAGCTAAAGGAAACACCTCGCACAATCGTGCTTCCAGACGGACCAGACAAGAGAGTTATGGATGCACAGAGAAGCTAACAAAGCAGAACATCCTAAAGGTTATCCTAGTAGGAACTCAGGATGAATTTGATGAGGCAGCAAAGGCTCACGGATACGACCTTTCAGGTTGTGAAATCCTAGACCCTAAGAACTATGCAGAGATGGATGCAATGGTTGCTACTATGGTAGAGCTCGTGAGGGTAAGCCAGAGGATGAAGCTCGCGAATGCTAAGCCACGGAAACTACTTTGGAACTATGCTAGTTAAGATGGGTAAGGCAGATTGCCTCGGAGGAGCTACATATTCAACTGCTGACACTGTAAGACCAGCTCTTCAGCTAGTTAAGACAAAGCCAGGTGCACATCTTGTAAGCTCATGCTTTATCATGGTTCGCGGAGAGGAACGCCTAGCTATGGGTGACTGCGCAATCAACATCGATTATCAGGACACAGTTGACAAGGAAGGCAATGTAACATATACAGCAGACAGAGAAGCTAGCTGAGGTTGCAGTTGAGACAGCAAGAACTGCTCAGATCTTTGACATCGACCCTAAGGTTGCAATCCCAAGCTTCTCAACAAAGGGTTCAGGAAAGGGCGGCACTGTTAAGCTTTCACACGACGCTACAATCAAGGCTCAGGGAAATGGCTCCAGAGCTAGCTATCGACGGTGAGCTACAGTTTGACGCGCAGTATCACCAGTTGTTGCAGAGACAAAGTGCAAGGGATCAAAGGTTGCAGGTCAGGCTAACACATTCATTTTTCCCTTCAATCGAAGCAGGAAACATCGGCTACAAGATTGCTCAGAGACTTGGCGGATTCGACGCATACGGACCAATCCTTCAGGGTCTAAATGCTCTATCAACGACCTATCACGTGGTTGCAATGCAGAGGAAATCTACAATGTCAATCATCACAGCAAAGACTAGCATAGGCTGAATGTATTGTAGAATCAAAAACGCTACCGAAAGGTAGCGTTTTTGCTGCAATTTTATTATCTTTTATATCTTTTATTGTTATTTCGTAGCGCATGCAATATAGCCATTCCATCGGTAACCTTAACATCATCAATTCCTAAACAAGCTGGGTATTTCATTGGAATAAGTGAAAAAAATAGTGTCAACAAAATTGTAATTGCGCATCCAAACAATAGCATCATTTGAAACATATCCAAGTGGGTGTCTTTGTAAAATAAATAATAGAATAAGTAATATTGCTGTAAATATTGGTCCGCCTGCAGATATTAATAACTGTTCTTTTTGGTTTTTAGTTCATGCTCAAATAAAAAAACGCACCACCAATAGGAATCGCATGATATCTTAGACGCTTAGTGCGAAAAAGCTCTTTTTCCTGTACCAATTTGAATAATCCAGTCATTAGATTTAATTGTAATTTTATATCCTGATAAATGCCCAAGTTCATGAAAAAGAATTGAAAAACATTGAAAACAGATACAAGATAGCGGTGCCCATAAGTATTTCAATAAATAGCATTTTTAGTTCCTCAACTTTCAAATAAGATATGCATTTTTCAATGCTTTGAATGTCTTATTGTCTTTTAGCTAAACCTAATAAAATCATTCTACCTGATATTATACCATAGCTACACAAAAACTTGATTTTTCTGAATATAGGGGATATTATCAAGTTAGATAGGTAGTGGTTCTATGAGTAGGAAGAAGAAAATCGAGTACGTACTAATATTTATTGCCGGTTTTATTGTAGGGATGTCAATAAGATATCTATTCTAATATCTATTTAAAATAGAGTATAGAAAGGCGGTATAGCAATGAATACTTTTTAAAAATTTGATAAAAATGTTTGGTAAGTATGTGGGGATTGCTTTTTCATTGTTACTATATGGATATTTAAAAATGATCCAGGGAACTTAACATATCAAGTCTTTTTTTATGAGTCTTCTAGTGTCAGGATTTATATTTCGTGAATTAGTCGTGAAACATAAAAATAAAATCAATAAACCCTTTATTGATATGCGTTATGACACCAAATTTCATAATTGTGATAACAGCGGTAATACTACAAATGCTGAATCCTACAAACGAAGCTAATCAATATATGTATGCAACTAGGGTAATTATGATAATACTGATAGTTACGCTTCCAATTAGCTATTGGATTCTATCTACGGAAAATAGAAAAAGCGAGATAAATTATGGAAGAAGCGAAACATGCTAGATTTTTAAAATATGTGAGGCTTTTTATATTCTATAACACTAATTCTATGCTTAATTTCTCTAGGAATCAATTAGATTATTTAAATTGGTTTTTCTCTATGGTTTCATTAGGTAACATTGTAGGTGAGTGGTGTAAACTAAGGAACAAACAGGTAAATAAGAAGCTCTTTATTAGGGCTGATAATGATTGATATTGTTCTAGTGTGCTGACTATTGCTGTGTATTTCTAACAGTTACGCATCCTTCTAAAATATATAATGTTGTAAATATAGCACGTGTCCATAATATTGATTATAAAATATCCAATTGTATATAACATTATTTATAAATAGAAAAAGATAGATGATAGCTTTGTTTTGTAGTTATAATAAATCCCACTGATTGGATGTTTGTCATGCAAAGTGGATTTTTGATTCTAAGATGCTTTGATGAACGATGTAATCAAAATAAATTAAAAGGATGGAAAGATATGAGTCAATTCAGCTAAGAGAATTACACAGAAACACAGCAGAATATGCAGGGCAAGGAAGTTCAGGTTAGAGGTTGGGTAAGAACTAATCGAAATTCCAACAAATTCGAGTTTATCGAGCTGAATGATGGTAGCTTTTTCACGCCTGTTCAGATAGTTTATGAGGCAGATAAGCTTGCAAATTTTTGATGAGATAGGCAAGGCTAAGGTTTCAGTGCGCTTTGCGTAAGAGGAAAGCTAGAGCTTACTCCGGATGCGAAGCAGCCGTTTGAGATTAAGGCTGAGGAGGTTTTGATTGAGGCGGACACTGATGCGGATTATCCACTTCAGAAGAAGCGTCATTCGGTAGAGTTTTTGCGTGAGATTGCCCACCTAAGACCAAGAAGCAACCTGTTCTCAGCGGTTTTCCGTGTTAGATCAATTACGCATTATGCTATTCATAAGTTCTTCCAGGATCAGAACTTTGTTTATACTCACACACCAATTATCACAGGTAGTGATGCTGAGGGTGCTGGCGAGATGTTCCAGATCACAACGCTTGATTTAGATAATATTCCAAGAACTGAAGAGGGTCAGATAGATTACAGTCAGGATTTCTTCGGAAAGCACACAGGTCTTACAGTAAGCGGACAGCTTGAGGGTGAGGCTTACGCTATGGCTTTCAGAAACATCTACACATTTGGACCTACGTTCCGTGCTGAGAATTCAAACACAGCAAGACATGCTTCAGAGTTTTGGATGATAGAGCCTGAGATTGCTTTTGCTGACCTTTGGAGGATAACATGTCAGATGGCAGAGGCTATGGTTAGTACATAATCAACTATGTGCTTGAGCATGCGCCTGAGGAGATGGAGTTCTTCAACAAATTTGTTGATAAGGACTGCTAGAGCGTCTACATGGCATTGTTTCATCAGACTTTGGTAGAGTTACATATACTGAGGCTGTTGAACTTCTTTCAGAAGTCAGGTAAGGAATTCCAGTATCTAGTAGAGTGGGGAATCGACCTTCAGACAGAGCACGAGCGTTATTTGACAGAGGAGATTTTCAAGAAGCCGTTGTTTGTAACAGATTATCCTAAGGATATCAAGGCGTTCTATATGAGAGTAAACGACGACAACAAGACTGTTGCTGCTTGCGACCTTCTCGTTCCGGGCGTTGGTGAAATCATCGGCGGAAGCCAGAGAGAGGAGCGTCTAGACGTTCTCATAAATAGAATGGAGGAACTTGGACTTAATGCTGAGGATTACAGCTGGTACCTAGATCTTCGTAAAGTACGGTGGTGTTAAGCATGCTGGCTACGGACTTGGATTTGAGAGAATGGTAATGTATCTCACAGGTGTAAGCAACATCAGAGACGTAATTCCATTCCCAAGAACTCCTAAGAGTGCAGAGTTCTAGAGGAAAGTAGTCTCAGAGAAAAGATATGAATTTATAGCTGCTTCATCAAAGCTAGATTGATGGCTTTGGTGGGGCAGTTTTTTAATTTTTGCGTACTTTTAACTTGAATTTTGGGGTTACATTTGATTTCAAATGTAATATAATTAGGAATCATATTATTACCTTTTGAGCGGTCGGTTCAGACCGTGTATTTCCAGACGAGTTTTGATTAGTTTAATATATGCGATGAGTTTGTGTCAGAAAAGGGAGGCGTAAAGCCTAGGTTTTGATTTATGGCAAAGAGTAAAATTTTTGATTGAAAAGCGAAGCAATCGAGGAAAAAGCTTACTGAAGAAGAGAGTGCTCCTGCACCCTAAGAAGAGGGAAGATCGCGCAAGGTCAAGCCTGAGGAGCTTTGAGGAGATGCCTGCTGTAGAGGCTGAGGAGACTGCTTCCGAGCGAAGGTAGTAGCGATTCATTGGATGCTATTGAGCCGAAAATCGATGATATAGAGGCTTTCTGATGCAGATGTCGAGCAAAAGCTTACAGCAAAGGAAATACGCGATTCTAGGCCAAGACCTGAGGTTTGCGGTATACTTGAAATTGCTGAGGACGGCTTTGGATTTTTGAGATTTAATAACTTCCTTACTAGCGACAAGGATATCTATGTCTCACCGACTCAGATTAGAAGATTCAATCTGAAGACGGGTGATAAAGTTTGCGGAATTTCAAGGCTTCCAAATGATGGAGAGAGATTTGGTGCCTTACTTTACGTTAAGACAGTAAACGATGAAGAGCCGGAATTGCCATAAAGAGGCCGGATTTTGAGGATTTGACGCCTATATTCCCTCAGGAGAGGCTCACTTGAGAGAACATCAAAGGACCTTTCCATGAGACTTATCGACCTGATTTCTCCCATAGGAAAGGGTCAGAGAGGACTTATTGTCGCACCGCCAAAGGCTGGTAAGACAACGCTTCTAAAGAGAATTGCAAACAGCATAGAGCAAAATCACCCCTGACGTTGAGCTAATCGTATTCCTAGTTGATGAAAGACCTGAGGAAGTAACGGATATGAAAACGTTTCGCTTAGCGGCGATGAGGTAATATATTCTACTTTTGATGAGAGACCTCAGCATCACGTCAAGGTTGCTGAGATGGTTCTCGCTAGAGCTAAGAGACTTGCTGAGCATAAGAAGGACGTAGTAATTTTTGCTTGATAGTATCACCAGACTTGCAAGAGCATATAACCTTGTTGAGCCAACTTCAGGAAGGACACTCTCAGGTGGTCTTGATCCGAGTGCGCTTTACAAGCCTAAAGTTCTTTGAGTCGCTCGTAATGTTGAGGAGGGTGGAAGTCATCAATACTTGCACAGCTCTTGTTGAAACAGGATCTAGAATGGATGATGTTATATACGAGGAATTCAAGGGTACAGGTAATATGGAGCTACATCTTGATCGCAAGCTCTCTGAGAAGAGAATCTTCCCTGCCTTTGATCTCAATAGGTCTGGCACAAGACGTGAAGATCTTTTGATGACTCAGGCTGAGCTTGAGGCAATTTGGACTATGAGAAGAGCTCTATCAAATGTAAATCCGCATGAGGGTTTCAGAGATTATCATAGATAATCTTGCAAATACAACGAACAACAAGAACTTCATTCAGGCTATTAAGAAGATCCTAGGACAGGACCAGAAGAAGTACATATAAGGGGATTTAATGGATTTAAGTAAGATTTTTTTGAAGGATGCTTGCCCTACTTCTATTGGAGGACAGGCGGTAATGGGAGGCGTGATGATGCGCGGAACTGATCGCATGGCGATTGCGATGCGTGTTCCTGACGGCAGAATTCACATAAAGACTCAGCCGATAAAGCCTATCGGGCGCTGGGCCAAGATTCCTATTGTCCGCGGAGTGGTTTTCGTTTTTAGCTCCATGGTCATAGGCATGAAGACTTTGTTATATTCAGCGGATGTACTTGAGGCATACACAATGGATGAGGAAGGCGCTGAGGCTGCTGAAGAGGCAGAGCCTGGTAAGCTTGAGTCATGGCTAGTTAAGCACTTTGGAGAAAAGGCTATTTGGAATCTGATGATTTACTGCTCGGTTTTGATAGCAATCGCCAAGCGCGTTTGCTTTCGTGCTGTTTCCAACCGTGGTCGTAAACTTGCTCGGTAAGGTGACAAAGAGTCATATTTTGCTCAATCTCGCTGAGGATTTTTGAGAATTTTGATGTTCATAGGTTATATTCTTTTGATAAGTAAGATGGAGGACATTCGCGTAACCTTTTCAGTATCACGGCTCGGAGCACAAAACGATTCATTGCTTTGAGAATGGGCTTGAGCTAACGCCTGAGAATGCGCAGAGCTTTTTACACACTTCATCCGCGCTGTGGAACGAGCTTTTTGATGTTTGTCATGGTGATAAGTCTACTTTTGTTCTCTGTGCTTGGGTGGCCTAATCTGCTGATGAGAATATTGTCAAGAATTGTCTTGATACCGGTTGTTGCAGGGCTTTCATATGAGGTGCTCAAGTGGGCAGGAAGAAGCGATGGAACGCTTGTTAAGATTATGAGCATGCCAGGAATTCTGCTTCAGAAGCTCACAACAAAGGAGCCGACAAACGAGCAGCTAGAGGTTGCAATCGCTTCGATGAAGGCGGTTCTAGTACCAAAGGAAACACCTTATATTGAGGGGATTTGTGACAAGGACGCAAATTTGATTGAGGAAAGACATATAGAGCGAGAAGGAAATAAGGAATGAGTCTACTAGTCAAAGAAATGTTAACCATGGGTGAAAAGCAGCTAATGGACAGCGATATCGCAGATGCCACGCGCGATTGCAAAATTCTATACTGTTACATGATGGACATTCCATTTTCAAAAATCATCCTAGAATATCAGGAAGTACTTCAGGATAGACTTTGCGATAAGTATTTTTGAACTGATTGATAGGAGAAGTAACGGAGAGCCCGTTCAATACATCATGGGAAGCCAGGAATTCATGGGTCTTGAATTCATAGTGAACGAAAATGTGCTCATTCCAAGGCAGGATACGGAGACACTCGTTGAGGATGCGCTAGAGATAATAAATACGGGAACTCTTCGCGGTGAAGACATGGATGTTAAGCGTAAGGAATGGGATATACTTGATCTTTGTACAGGCAGCGGTGCTATAGGTGTTTCGTTAGCTAGAATTGCTAACAAGGTTAATGTAACTTGCTCTGATATCAGTGAAGGGCAATCAAAGTAGCTAAGGAGAACGCGCAAAAGCACGGTGTTGCAAAATCTGTAAAGTTTGAGCAGGGCGATCTTTTCAAGCCTTTTTCGAAGCATTTCCGCAAACAAAAATTTGATATGATTATATCAAATCCACCGTATATCAAGTCTTCGGTAATCCCAACTCTGCAGAAGGAGGTCTCAGAACACGAGCCACTTTCCGCACTTGATGGTGGAGAAAGCGGACTTGATTTCATGGAGAGAATTGTGAGTGGAGTAGGTGGTCACCTGCGAAAGGGCGGCGTTTTACTGCTCGAGATAGGTCATGATCAGGGTGAAGCTGTGAGCGGGCTTCTATCTAGAAACGGAGATTTCACATCGATAAGGGTGCTCAAGGATCTAGCAAATAGAGATAGAATTGTCTTTGCGAAGAAGTCGAAGTAGCTAGATTTAGGGATAGAGACCTAAATATTTCTAAAATAATTTTTACACTGCCATCTTGCACAGCCTTTATTGCTGTGATACAATAGTAGAGCTGTAATATCAGTAAATATATGCACGGGGAGACCTGAGCAGGAAAGAGGTACAAGCATGAAGGAAGGAATCCATCCTGATTATGTGGAATGTAAAGTAACTTGCGCATGCGGACACATTCGTAACTAAGTCTACTAAGCCAGAGCTAAGACTAGAAGTTTGCTCAGCGTGCCATCCGTTCTTTACAGGTCAGCAGAAGTTCATCAACCGTGGTGGACGTGTTGAGAAGTTCAAGAACAAGTACAAGATCGACTAGTTTGACCTATACACATAAGAAAAACGAAGCTTCCATTTGGGAGAGCTTTTTACTTTATTTAAGATGAGCGATTAATTTACAAAATGATTGCAAAATTATCTTGGAAAATGATATTATCTGTATATAAATATAAACAACTTAATATTTGTTTAGGTGCTAGTAAGAAATCTCGCTTTGATATATAGAAATCAAAGGCTTGAGTAATTCTAGTGAAAAGGGAAACAGGTGTAAATCCCTGTAGCGAACTCGTCACTGTAAACGGTTAAAACACAGATGCCACTGCATCCGCGGATGTGGGAAGGCGTGATAATATATGCCGTGAGCCAGGAGACCTGCCCTAGACTGTAAGATAACCGCCACGAGTAATGGTGTCTTGGATTTTATGAGTTTGACTGATAATTTACGGGGATACTTTTGCTTAGCGGTGAGGTATCCCTATTTAGTTGTTTCGCTTTTTGTACAATAGGAGGAATGCATGAAGAAATTATTATCTGTAGTAGTTATCGCAGTTCTCTCAATGTCAATGCTTTTGACAGGATGCGAGAGAAAGAAGGATAGCGGAAAGGCAAATGCTTCAAGCGATAAGGAAATTTTTGCTGTTAGCTGGCACAAGCTACAGCAACAGCAGACACGTGACAATCGGTGCGATTGAAGATGCAATCAGAGAAGCTTTACCCCTGATTATCAGGGTACGCAGAGCGTTCACTGCTCAGATCATAATCGACAAGCTCAAGAGGAAGAGAATATCGAGATTGACAATGTAAAAGCAGGCACTTGATAGAGCTGTTGCAAAATGGAGTTAAGACTCTAGTTGTTCAGCCTACACACCTTTATGAACGGTCTTGAGTATAACGATCTTAAGAAGGAACTTGATAAGTACAAGGATAAGTTCGATAAGATTGTTCTTGGCAAGCCACTTCTAACAAGCGATGAAGACTTCAAGCAGGTTATCGCAGAATCACAAAACGATACTAAGGAATACCTTGATGGAGAGACAGCAATCTGCTTCATGGGCCACGGAACAGAAGCTGATTCAAACAAGGTTTATGCAACACTTCAGGAGAAACTAAAGGCAGCTGGTTACAATGATTACTTCGTAGGAACAGTAGAGGCTAAACCTTCAGTTGACGATCTTATCGCACAGGTAAAGGAAAAGCGGAAAATACAAGAGAGTTATCCTTCAGCCACTTATGGTAGTTGCAGGCGATCACGCAAACAACGATATGGCTGGCGATGGGGAAGATAGCTGGGTATCAAAGTTCAAGGCAGCAGGATTTGAAGTTAAGCCAGTTCTAAGAGGACTAGGACAGAATTATGACATCCAGAAAATCTATTCTAGAGCATTTAAAGGCAGCTATCGATTCACTCAAATAAGATGAATTCGAAAAATTTAGGCAAGAATTTTAAAGGAGAGCAAATGAAGAAACTAGTAATTTTCTTACTTTACTTCTGCGTTGTAACAGCCGGTGTTCTCGAAACATCGGCTGTTCTTTTTAAGAACGACGTATACGCAGAGACAAGTCGACTAGCGACCAGGTCGCACAGGACAGCGAAAAAGGAGCTAGAACAGACGTATCAAATCCGGATTTAAAAGGAGCTTACTGAAAAAGACATCAAAGACGGAACATATGACATCGAAGTTGAAAGCGATTCATCAATGTTTAATATCATAAAAAGCAAAGCTGACTGTAAAAGATGGCAAGATGACTGCAGTTTTGACGCTTAATGGAAAGGGATATCTAAGACTTTTTCATGGGAACAGGCGAAGAAGCTGTTAAGGCTGACGAGTCAAAAGTACGCAGAGTTTAAAATCGTAGACGATAAGTATACCCTACGAGGTTTCAGTGGATAAGCTAAACGCACCTGTAGAGTGCACAAGCTTTCCAGCAAAAAGAAAGCAGAAATGGTATGACCACCAGATAGTTTTTCCCTAGCAGACACACTACCTGAGGGAGCAGTAAAAAGGATTACACTGTTGTAATTCTATGTGCAGTGGTAGGAGTTGTTTTGGTAGCTGGTATAATCATTGGACTAGGACGTACAAAAAGAAAAATCTGCTAGATAAAAGCATACTAGGGTATAATATTAGAGCGAGCAAAGGCTTGCATAAACAGAAAAAGCTAGGCATGGAGGATTCTCATGGGATTTGAACACTACCTGCGTTCAGGAAATCAAAAATTGCGCTGTGGATACACAACAGGGACCTGTGCGGCACTTGCTGCGACGGGAGCTACTATTTTGATGCTCAGTGGCAAGGCGCCTGAAACTGTCGGGCTCATGACAGGAAAGGGTATACGCGTTGATGTTCCACTAGCAGATTTTGGAACAGGTGAGGACGATGCTTGGAGCTGCATAATCAAGGATGCAGGAGACGATGCCGATGTAACAGACGGAATACGCGTATATGCGACGGTATCAAAGATATACAAGAAAGAGATTGAAATTGACGGCGGAGAGGGCGTAGGAAGAGTAACAAAGCCTGGGCTAGACCAGCCTGTTGGCAATGCTGCAATAAACAGTACGCCTCGCCGTATGATCAAAGAGGCTGTAGAAAGCGTATGCGAGGACTACGGCTATGAGGGAGGAATTAGAGTTATAATCTCGGTGCCTGAAGGCATTGAGGCACTAAGAGAACCTTTAACTCCATGATAGAGTAGAAGGAGGAATATCTATCCTAGGAACATCTGGAATAGTTGAGCCGATGAGCATGCAAGCTCTGGTTGCTACAATTGAGGTGACGATGAGACAGGCTCGCTGTAGCATCAAAGGATCTCATTTTTGATACCAGGAAACTACGGCGAAAGCTTTGTTGCAAAACGAGCATGTGGAAACCTATGGAATACCTAGCGTTAAGTTTTCTAACTTCCTAGGGGAGGCACTTGATATGGCGGTTGCAGAGGGCTTTGAGCAGAGTTCTTCTCATAGGGACATATCGGAAAGATGGTTAGGTTGCAGGCTCAATCATGAATACGCACTCAAGGAGTGCAGATTGCCGTAAGGGAAATTTTTCTGTGCGCACACGATAATGTGTGGCGGAAGCGGAGAGCTCGGCAGAAAGATAATGAAAGGCGGCAACGACAGATGCTTGTATAGAGATTCTCGACAAGGAAAATATGAGAGAAAAAGTGATGGAGACATGGTTTCATCCATTCAGAAGGTTCTCAATAGAAGAGTCAAAGATGAGCTAAAAATAGGGGTTTGTACTTTCTCAAATGAATACGGGCTTCTAGGTGTTAGCGAAGGGCTAAGGAGATTATTGACGAGTGGAATAGCGAAGGAAAAAGCTAACATTAAACTCGAATACTAGAATTTGATTGGTTGCTACATAGATGTTTGCTGAATACTGCAAGGCAGCAGGGCAAATGGGTATGTACTTTATGATATATGGGAATTAAGGAGGAATTTATGGTTAATTTCGTTGGAGCAGGTCCTGGTGGAGAGGATCTAATAACGCTGAGAGGCGCGAGGCTACTTGGCGAGGCTGACTGTATAATATATGCCGGAAGCTTGGTAAATCCAGCTTTGCTAAAAATGGCAAAAGAGAGCTGTGAGATTTATGACAGTGCAAAAGATGACACTCGAAGAGGTTATAGACGTAATCAGCGTGTAGAAATGCAGGAGGAATGACTGCTAGACTTCACACAGGTGACCCTTTGTCTTACGGTGCAATACGCGCGAGCAGATGGATTTACTCGATGAGCTTCAGATTTCATACGAGTATACACCTGGAGTTTCAAGCTTTTGTGGAGCAGCTGACAGCATAAATGCTGAGTATACGCTTCCAGATGTAACTCAGACGGTTATCATTACAAGAATGGAAGGACGTACCCCTGTGCCTGAGAAGGAAAAAATGCATCTTCTAGCACAGGCTGGAGCAACGATGGTAATATTCCTATCATCATCGCTTCTAGATAAGGTTCAGGAGGAACTACTAAAGGGTGCATATACTGAGGACACGCCTGCGGCTATCGTCTACAAGGCTACATGGCCAGATGAGAGAAGCTATAGATGTACAGTAGGAACTCTTGCTCAGACAGCAAAGGAGAACGGCGTAACAAAGACAGCGCTTATCATGGTAGGTGACTTCCTAGGGGATGAGTATAAGCGCAGCCTGCTATACCATCCAGGGTTCACAACAGAGTATCGTGAGGCAAGCAAGTGAAGAGGGCTTTTTTAATCTCTTTTACGGACAATGGTCAGTCGCTTGCGGAAAAGATTGCTAGTGGACTCAATCAAAAGGGGATGGAAGCTAAGGCTTCGAGGTGTGGAAAACCACTCTCGCTTTCTGATTTTGCTAGCCTAGGCTTTAAGGAGGCGGATGCACTAGTATTTGTTGGAGCCATGGGCATTGCAATAAGAGCGATAGCTCCCCATGTGGTGAGCAAGGTCAAAGATCCTGCCGTAGTTGTTATAGATGAGAAGGGCAACAATGCGATTTCTGTTCTCTCTGGACATCTAGGTGGTGGAAATGAGCTGACGCATCTGGTTGCTGAAATAGCTGGAGCAAATCCAGCAATAACAACGGCTACCGATGTTCAAGGTGTGTTTGCGATTGACCTTTGGACAAAGAAGAATAATTGCAAGATTTTTGAGGTCTGATAGAATCGTAGTTATATCATCGGCACTGCTTGCAGGCGAAAAAGATTGATTTTGTAAGCGACTACGAGATAGCAGGACAGGTACCAAAGATATGCGACTCAGGTTTTGAGTGGGCAAAACGATAGCGAGATGGAGAACACCAAAGGTGAAGCTGGCTTTGATGAGAGGCCTAATGTGCTCGTAAGTATAGATAAATCAAAGATAGAGGGCGAATGAAAGTGCCTTGTTGCAGTACCGCAGATTGCCTATCTTGGAGTTGGGTGCAGGAGAGGAACTCCTGAGACTGCGATAGAGGAATGCTTTGAGGAATTCATGAGCAAGTCGGATATATCACCTGATGCAATATGTCTTGTTTGCAGTATAGACCTAAAGAAGGATGAGGAGGGACTTATCAGCTTTTGCAAAAAGCATGGGCTAGAATTTAAGACTTTTTCAGCTGATGAGCTATCTGCAGTAGAGGGAGAGTTTTCAGGATCAGATTTTGTTCGCAAGATAACAGGTGTTGATAATGTATGTGAAAGAAGTGCAATTATGGGCTCTGGCGGAGTAATTGTAAATAGGGAAAATGGCGAAAAATGGCGTGACTATGGCGATCGCTACGGCGCCACTTGATTTTAGATTGAGATTGTAAAATGACAAAAGTTTATGCGGTTGGATTAGGACCGGGTGGAAAAGAAATGATGACTGAAGAGGCGATTTGCGCTATTGAAAAGTCAGATGTCATCTGTGGATATACGGTGTATGTAGACCTTATAACTTCAATGTTTCCAGAGAAGGAGACATTCACTACACCGATGAAGAAGGAGATTGACCGTCGCAAATGGGCGCTAGAAACAGCTCAGTCAGGAAAGACTGTTGCCATGGTTTGCAGTGGAGATTCTGGAGTTTATGGAATGGCTGGCCTTTGCTACAGCTACTTCACAGCTATAAGGATGTTGAGGTTGAGGTTGTTCCAGGAATTACAGCAGCTATTTCAGGTGCAGCAGTGCTTGGAGCACCAGTGGGACACGATTTCTGCGTTATTTCACTTTCAGACCTTTTGACCCCATGGGACTTGATTGTGAAGAGACTAGAGCTTGCGGCAGAGGGAGACTTCATCACATGCCTATATAACCCCTAGATCAAAGAAGCGTATCGAGCATCTAACAACGGCTTGCAATATCATGCTCAAGCATAGAAGCGAAGACACGGTTTGTGGCTGGGTTAAGAACATCGGCAGAGAGGGTGAAGAGTACAGAATCTGCACGCTCAAGGAGCTTGATAATGAGCCTATTGATATGTTTACAACTAGTGTTTATCGGATCATCACAGACAAAGCTTGTAGATGGTAAGATGGTAACACCAAGAGGATACGAAAAGCATGAAGATATGTTTGTTTAGCGGTACTTCCGATGGTCGCGAGATGTCAAAAAGACTTGCGGAAATCGGAATAGATGTAAGTGTTTATGTGGCTACTGAATATGGCGGCGAGGAGCAGGGCGAGGCTGAAGGCATAGAGGTTAGCATGAGACGCAAAACCGAGGAGGAAATGCGTGAGCTAATGCTGAAGCACGACCTTTGCATAGATGCAACCCATCCTTATGCTGTCATAGCTACAGAGAATATTCGCTCTGCTTGTGAGGCTGCGGGAATTCCGTATTACAGACTCAAGAGAAGAGAGACTGGCATGGATGAATCAAGTTATATAATCAGTGTAAAAACTACCGAGGAAGCGATAGATTGGCTCCAGGGAAAAAGAGGGCAGAATCATGCTCACTACAGGATCAAAGGACCTTCACAAGTACATGGTCCTAGGGCCTGAAAAGACTTTACCCTAGAGTGCTCCAACGGGCGATAGCATAAGGCTCTGTGAGGAGGCTGAGATTCCTCTATCGCAACATCATAGCGGTGCAGGGACCTTTTTGTTGAGTCGCTTAACATCGCTTTGATAGAGCAGTTTGACATAGATTATATGGTTACAAAGAATAGTGGCAGGGCGGGAGGCTTTGATGAAAAAGCTACTGCAGCCTGAAAAATGCAAAGGTTCCTATACTTGTAATCGAAAGGCCAAAGGAAGAGGGACTTTCCGCGGATGAGCTTTTTGAGCTTTGCAGGAGGATGAAATGAAGATTTATCTTATAGGTATGGGCTGTGGCACTAGCAAAGGCGCTACGGCTGTAGCCTTAGATGCATTGAAAATGCAGATTTGATTATTGTGCACCAAGGCTTTTAGAGGACCTTGGTGATGAGTTTGAGGCTCGCAAGGTGCCAGCAATTCTAGCAAAGGAAATTGCGCAGGTCATAGACGCTGAAGGTGACGAAAAGCTAAAAAGTGTAGCCATCGCATACAGTGGAGATTCAGGTTTTTATTCGGGATGCCGAAGCCTGCTTCCTCCTTGAGGGAAAGGTGCAGAGGTTCAGGTGCTTCCTGGAATTTTCAGCGTTCAGATGCTTTCTGCAAGGCTCAGAGACCTTGGCACGACTGGAATTTGTTCTCGGCTCATGGAGTCGATTGCAGTGCAGTTACAGCTTTGCTGAAGGGAAAACCGGCCTACTTTTTGACAGGTGGAGCACTAAAGCCAAAGAACCTTTGCATGGAGCTAACAGAGGCTGGTCTTGGAGACCATGAAGTCACAATAGCTGAAAGACTCTCATATAGCGATGAGCATATTTGGCACGGAAAAAGCTTCTGATTTTGTTGATAAGGACTTTGATACACTTGCGGTTGTACTCTGCGAAAAGCTTGAAATTGAGCCAAGACGTACATCGGGATTTGACGATGAGTCATTTACAAGGGCAAGGTTCCTATGACAAAAGCAGGAGGTTCGCTCCGTAATTCTATCAAAGCTAGGCATCAAAGAGGGAGAAACCGTTTGGGATGTTGGAGCGAACTGGAAGCGTATCAGTTGAAATGGCACTTGCCGCAAGCGAGGGCAAGGTTTACGCAATTGAGTGCGTGCCAGAGGGCTGTGAGCTAATTGATGTTAATAGGAAAAACTAGGTGCATGGAATCTCAAGGTTATTGAGGGTAAGCGCCAGAGGCTCTAGAGGACTACCAGCACCAGATGCGGTGTTTATCGGTGGTACTAGGGGCAATATGAGTCCAATTTTTGGAATTCATAAAGGAGAAGAATAGCGAAGGAGAATCTGTATCTCAGCTATTGCTATTGAAAGTCTTGGAGAGCGACTACAGAGCTTGCAAGGCTTGGCTATGATGTGAGCATCACTCAGGTAAGCTTTTAGCAATGATAGGCCAGTAGGAAAGCTTCACATGATGATAGGTGGAAACCCTATATTTATAGTCATGGGAACTCCCGTGAGATAGGAGTAATTTATGATAGAGTGTCTTATAACTGCAGGATCGTCAGGAAGTGGAAAGACCAGCGTCGTTGTTGGCCTCCTTTCTCTATTGAAAAAGAAGGGATATGAGGTTGGCTCCTTCAAATGCGGACCAGACTACATAGATCCGATGTTTCATCGCGCGGTTATGGGTGTGGAATCGCATAACCTAGATTTGTTCCTCGCCTCTGCTGACAGAGTAAGGGAGTTTTATCGAAAGGTATAGCGCAGGTAAGACTGCCGTAATCTGCGAGAGTGCAATGGGATATTTTGATGGTCTGGGTGGAATAAGCGATGAAGCAAGTGCCTGGAAGGTCGCTGATACCCTTGATTTACCTGTAATTGCCGTCATTGATGCAAAGGGAGCAAGTCTTTCGATCGCGGCTCAAATCCTAGGATTAAAGTCGCTCAGACAGCCTCACCACATAGTTGGAGTCATATTGAACAAGTGCTCCAAAATGCTCTATCAAAGACTGAAGCCTGTACTTGAGGCCGAAACAGGAGTTAAGCTCCTAGGCTGCCTTCCTATGTTGAAGGTGCTGGGTTTTTCGAGTAGGCATCTAGGCCTTTATACAGCAGGTGAAATTTCAGATTTAAACCAAAGGATAGAAAAGATAGCAGAAGCGCTCGAGGATAGCTTTGATTTTGAGTCATTTGAGGAGCTATGTGATAGGGACGAGAAGGATAGTGATGATAGCTCGGTAGCTGAGTCAGGTGATATAGAAAGTTGCAAGACCTGCGCTGATGGGTTTAACGATGTGGACAGTAGCGAACTAGGGGGCGGCAAAACTTGTGCTAATGCAAAGATTGCCGTTGCGCGCGATGATGCCTTCTGTTTCCTCTACGAAGAAACTCTAGATACTCTTATAGAACAGGGCGCTGAGCTAGTGTTTTTCAGCCCTTTGCATGACGAGAAACTTCCTGAAGGCATAAGTGGTCTATATCTTCCTGGAGGATATCCAGAGATTTTTGCCGGAGAGCTTTTGTCAACGAAGATATGCTAAAAGACATTAAATCTGCAATAGAATCTGGTCTTCCAACGGTTGCTGAGTGTGGTGGTTTATACCTATGCAGGCGCTTGAAGATGAGAATGGAGATATATACAAGCAGGTTGGAATATTTAAAAGGAGCTCGCGACTAACAAGGAGAAGCTCGTTCGCTTTGGATACTCGCTCCTAAGTCAAGAAGAGGACAGCCTCCTATTCAGAAAAGGAGAAGAGGTTCCAATGCACGAATTCCATTATTGGGACGCGCTAGACCCAGGCTCTGATCTTCGTACAAAGCCACTGGGTGGCAGGAGCTATCGCTGTGCATATTCTTCAGATACGATTTATGCAGGTTTTCCGCACTTTACTTGGCGGGGAAAGCCTAGGCTTGCTACTCGTTTTTGTTGAGAAGGCTATGCCTTTGGAAGAAAGGGACAAAAATTGATTTTTACTGGTATTTTAGTCGGTGCCGTTCTGGCTGGATTTGCTGTTTGGCGACCCATCTTGGCTACCTCATCCTGTCGTGATAATCGGCAAGCTGATCGATAAAGCTTGAGAGCATCATGCGCAAGAGGATTGATGAAAAAGGAGCTAAGCGATAGCGAAAGGCAGAAGGCTTTTGAGAAGAGCAGGTAAGATTCTGACTACGACTGTAGTTTTGGCAACGCTGATATTTACTACCGCAATAAAGCGTACTAGCATGGATCGTGAGTCCTTGGCTATTTCTTGGAGTTCAGGTATTTTGGGGATTTCAGAGCCTTGCTATAAAAGGGCTCGTATCCGAAAGCAAAAAATGTTTACAGGTGCTTAACAGGTAAGGCTAGCAAAACGAAAAAAAGAAATCTGAGAAGAGACCTCGCATGGTATCAAAAGATTTGATATTGCAACAGGGTTTTGAATCAAAGCATGATAGAGCTTGTTGCGGCTCGAAAGGCCGTTGGCAGGATAGTTGGAAGAGATACAAGTGAGCTCAGTGAGGAGGGCGTAACAAAAGGCAACTGTTGAAACTGTTGCTCGAAAATTTCGCCGATGGCGTCCTAGCGTCACTTCTTTATCTTGCCATAGGCGGGGCTCCACTTGCTTTTAACATACAAGGCTGTCAACACAATGGACAGCATGCTAGGATACAAGAACGAAAAATATATTGATTTTTGGCAGAGCCTCCGCAAAACTTGATGATTTTTGCGACTTTGCGCCGGCGCGACTGGCGACTCTGTTCTTGTCGCCGCTCGCATTAACCGGTCGCGACTTCAAATCAGCTTACCGAATCTGGAGGCGCGACCGCTTTAATCACGCCAGCCCGAACTCGGCCCAGACCGAGGGCGGCGTGTGCCGGCGCTCTGGGTATTCGCCTTGCGGGCCCTGCGTACTATTTCGGCGAATACTACGACAAGCCGTATATAGGCGATGCGACTAGGGAGATAGAAGCTGAGGATATTTTGAAAGCAAATAAACTGATGGTTGCCGCATCGCTTCTGGCAACGGCTTGCTTTGTTGGAATACATTTGCTGATTCACTTCGTGAGGTAATTGGCACGTAATTTGCGACCCGTATAAATACAACACAAGCACATCAGAAATATTGAACTAAGGACATTTGAATGAAGAACGACAGATTTGTAGGAGAAGAGGTAAACAGGGAGTGAAAAGAAGCCGGAGAGGCTCGTTCACGGTGGTGACTGGGCAGGCTTTGAGGAGAGATTCGGATACGAGCCTCTCGACTTCTCTGTAAATGTGAGTCCTCTTGGACTTACAGAAGGGATAAAAACAGCAGTCATAAAGACGCTTGAAACAGCAGATAGATATCCCGATCCGCTTTGCAGAAGACTTCGCAAGGCGATTGCTGAGCGTGAGCAGGTCGAAGAGGGAAGTCGCCTTTGCGGAAATGGGGACAGACGACCCTGATTTTTAGACTTTGCGGCAGCTGTAAAACCACGCAAGGCTTTGATCACTGCACCAACATTTGCTGAATATAGGGCGCTATGGAGCTGCAGGGTACTGAGATAGAGGAATTTGAGCTAAAGGAGATAGATGGATTCTCTCTGACAGAAGAGTTCATTGAGCATATAAAAGCCGATACGGATATTGTTTTCATCTGCGAGCCGAACAATCCAACAGGTGTAACAACGCCAAGGAATTTGCTTAAGAAGGTTTTTAGAAAGGTGCGCAGAGGTGGGAGCGCTTCTCGTAATCGACAATGCTTTAACGACTTTTTGGACGAGCCAGAGAGTCAGTCTATGAGAGAGTTTCTTTCTGATTTTGATAACCTGCTCATACTAAAGTCCTTTACTAAGCTTTTATGCGATGGCGGGGAATTAGACTGGGATACTGCCTTTGCTATGATGAGAACCTACTGAGAAAAGATAAGAAAATCTGGTCAGGAATGGTCAGTTTCTAGCCTTAGCTGAGAATGCAGGACTTGACGCTAAAGAGATATGTAGTGATATGTATCAGAACTAGCATGTAAAAATCCGAAAGGAAAGAGTCGTAAGAGAGCTTGGTGACATGGGAATTGACAGGGTCTATGGCGAGGCAGACTATCTTTTGTTTCACGCTAGGGAAGGACTTGCAGACGAGCTTGAGACCAGAGGATTTTGCTTAGAAGATGTGAAAATTACAGTGGCTTGGGACCGCTGGTTTAGGGCTAGGGCTCAAAAACGTGAGGATAACAACATATTGCTAAAGGCGATGAAGGAGGTGAGTATAGTGGGCAAAGCTAAAATGTATAATGGTTCAGGGCACGATGTCAGGTGCAGGAAAGAGCTTGCTTTGTGCGAGCGCTTTGCAGGATTTTTAAGCAGGACGGTTACAAGGTTGCGCCGTTCAAAAGTCAAAACATGGCACTGAACAGCTATGTTACCAGAAATGGCATGGAAATGGGACGCGCTCAGGTCATGCAGGCGGAAGCGGCTGGAATTGAACCTGATGTGCGCATGAATCCCTGTTTGCTCAAGCCATCAAGCGATATCGGAAGTCAGGTAATCGTGCTTGGCGAGGTTCGCGGACAGATGACCGCGACAGAGTACTACGAGTACAAGAATTCGCTCATGCCAGAGGTCACGAAGGCCTACAATGAGCTTGCTGAGGAAAACGACATCATCGTAATCGAGGGTGCTGAAGTCCGGCAGAAATAAACCTTAGGGAAAACGACATCAAACATGGGAATGGCTGAGTGCAGGAGCACCGGTGCTTCTGCAGGAGATATGAGATAGGGAGGCGTATTCGCGCGACTTTATGGAACGGTTAAGCTTTTGACCGATGATGAGCAAAAGAGAATTGCAGGCCTCTATCGTAAATAAGTTCCACGGCGATATAGATATTTTGGGACTAGGGCTTAAAGATGGTCGAAGAAAAGACTGGAATTCCAGTGCTTGGAGTAGTCCCATATATAAGAGTGGATATCGATGATGAGGACTCGCTTGCGCCAAGACTTAACGCAAAATCAGAGGTCAAGCCTCTTGATATAGCGATTATAAGGATTCCTAGAATGTCAAACTTCACTGACTTTGCACCACTAGAAGCACACGAGGTAATCGGTGCTAGGGTACGTCCAGTCAGCAGAGGAGCTTCACAATCCGGACATGGTTATAATTCCGGGAACAAAGAGCACCATGGACGATCTTCTCTGGATGCGTCAAAACGGCATAGAATCAGCAATTCAAAAGCTTGCAAGCTCTGGGAACACCTGTGCTAGAGTCTGCAGGGGCTATCAGATGATGGGCGAAAAGCTCTCAGATCCTTATCACATTGAGGAGATCTTGAAGAAATGCACGGAATGGGACTCCTTCCGACTGAGACGACCTCACAGACCTAAAAGACTAGAACGCGTTTCACGGCTGATGTCAAGGCTAAGGACTTTGAGGATGCAAAGCCAGATGGATATGAGATTCATATGGGCGGAGAGCATCGTTCAGGGCGATCCATTTTGACGCTCGAAAACGGCAAGGACGATGGATGCATGTGGCACAAACTTCGGAACTTACCTGCACGGACTTTTGATACAGGGAGAGCTCACTGAAAACTAGTAAAATATCTATGCGACCGCAAAGGGCATCGAATATAGCGAGGTGCGCCTATTTCGCACAGCACTTATGTCGAAAAAGCAATACTGACATCTTGGCAGATGGAGTTAGAGCGGCGATGGATTTTGATAAAATATATAAGATAATGGGATTAAAGATAGAGATAAGATATGGAATACAAACACCCTACTACCTGCGGATATTGAGCGCACAAGCTACGAAAAATCATCGAGGAAGAGATGGCCGAAAGAGGCATCGTAGTTTCAGAGGAGGATATGCCTGTTGTGAGAAGAGTAATTCACTTCAGCGGACTTTGACTATCGGTGCAAACCTTGAATTTACCGAGAATGCTACATCAAAGGGTATCGAAATCATGTCCAGCGGAGTTACTATTGTCACTGACACGAACATGGCTCTTTCTGAATAACAAAGCCAACTCTTAAGAAGCTAGGCGGGAGAGGCTTTCTGCTTCATGGCAGAGCCTGAAATCGCAGAAAAAGCGAAGCTGATGGAACTACCAGAGCTGTTGCATCGGTAAGCTTGGCGAGCGAGAAAGCACCCAAACGCTGTATTTGCAGTTGGTAACGCTCCACTGCACTAATCAAGCTGTCTGAGCTTATCAGAGTAAAGGCTTCAGACCAAGTCTGTAATCGGCGTACCTGTTGGATTTGTAAATGTTGTAGAGAGTGGAAGAAATCTTTGAATTATGCAAGGAGCAGGGAATTCCCTGCAATCGTTGCAAAAGGACGCAAGGGTGGAAGCAATGTCGCTCGTTTGCAATCTGTAATGCTTGCTAT
>BNJU01002681.1_pt1 | contig 27292 bp, 37 predicted proteins | sample 8539281 | NCBI WGS metagenome assembly BNJU01 (sample SAMD00202456, study PRJDB9452) | human saliva metagenome | isolation source: human saliva | place: Japan
AGTTGACAACAGCTTGTTCACGCTCATCTCACACCGTAAACGAGCTTATCGAGCCATGTGTAATACCAAAAGGCTGTGAAAACAGCACGCCACCGATAATTCCCACTGCAGCAAGTGGGTCAGAAACAATGTCGGCAACATTACCTACAAAAGGACTGTAATTAATAAAATCAACAACAGTTCCGTTCAAAACCATCGGCATACATATAAATCGGCACGTTAACATTACCCAAGGCTCCAGCAACAGTAAGAGAACTCTACGAAAGACCACCACATACGCCCTGGTGCGCAAACCTAAAACTGTCACAAACAATGCTTTACGGAGCACAGCAAAAAGAGTAATAACCCACGTCACACCCAGGAAGTTTCAACACCTAAAGCTTAGCTCCGTGGATTATGTACGAGCAGTCGCTACATAAAACGTCCTGCAGCTCCACAGACGCTACCAGTAGTCAGGTGCGCATAAAGCAAGGCTTTTTGTCCACGGTCGAGAGCCACGCAGACAGCGAAAGTAGAAGAAAGACGGCCACACTGCGTGACCGTCTGTGAGGTTCTGTCCATACTTAGCGGTTACCTTCGCGGTCTTCCTCAATGATCAGCTGGATAGAAGTATCTCGTGGAGCTAATCTGACGCGGACAAGTTACCGAGAAGCTGCATCATGTCGAGAACGATAATCGCTTCAGAAACTGCTTAAGCACTCTCAATATTGCCTTCAATAACCTTGTGAATCAGCGTAGAGTCTCTCTCTCTAACTTGACGTAGCATAGTTTATTCGCATCAGAGCGAGTCTTTGCAGAGTAACTCTTCTGCAGCCTTTCTTCACCTGGGAGTCTCGTATGCACCCGCATCGGAACGTGTCTTTGCAGAGTATTCATCGGCCTCACTACGAGTTAAGCAGAAGAACAGTTATCATCGCATCGCTACGAGTCTTTGCAAGAGCATTCATCTGCTTTCCGTCACGCGTGTTCTTATCGTAGTCGTTAGCTCCCACGCACCAACTTATCGCGATCGCTCACCTCAGCCACGAGTTCAGCGTTCTGAGCCCTACCCCTTATCTTTGCCAGTACCGATCGTAACTGCATAGCCAGTGCCAACATTGCTGTTGCGCGTTCTGGCTCAGAGTTTGTATGGAACCCGCAGAAGAAATCTGCAAGCCACCAGTTTCAGAGCTTTGGTTCGAGAGCAGAAACCTGCTTACGCAAGTCTTTCTCTCACATGTCTACGATGTATAGCCTGCAGATCTTTGGTTCAGCTTATCGATTTGAGCCCGATACTGTGCACCGTCGATCCTTCTGGGAAGCTGCAGAAACCGCCGCTTCTTGCTTCAACCTGAGCACGGGGTCTGTTCCAAAGCCGCATCGACCCTCGTTCAGTCTGGTGTTAGCCTCGCTGGAGCTGCGCGCCAGCAAAAGCTTTCGCCGCTCGTTTCACGACATCGCGTTCATCGCCAGACTCGCTTCGAGCTGATCGTTGAGAGTCAGCGGAGTCTCCACCTTCAGCAGCCGTGCGGTGAGCTGATCAATCCTGCTCGTTAAGCCGATCAACCTGTGTTTTGCTTTCGATTATCTTTGAGAGGTCAGGTTTTCTACCTGTTCGCGTGCAGCATCGGCAACTCTTTGACCGTTGCTCCGTTGCAACATTTTCGCGCTCTTGAGAAACTTGTGCTGCCTTTGCTCGGCATCTTGAATTTCTGTACGAAGTTTGTTGCCCTCTACAGTGAGTTCCAGCATCATTATTGAGAGGAGCAACATCTTACCCAAAGAAGCAGTCGCACTGCGATGCCTGAGATCCCAAACTCCTCCACAGTGACTACTATCTGTCCAAGAAGTCGTCCACAGCATCAATGTCGTAACCTTCCTTGAAACGCACTGTTGAAAGCGTGATTCTTGAACATCTTGTGGTAGCATTAGCCATCGAGCCTCTTTCACCTCACTTTTTGGCTCATCTTAAGCCAGTCGTTTTCTCCTTTACAGTAGCATGCACACTATGTAAAGTAGATCAACTTTTATAAATCTGTTATAAACACGCTGTTTTATGCGAATCTATATAAGAACACACGCACAAGACCTGCAAACCAAACCACAGCACAATAAAACCTAAGTCTCAGATACATATAGGGTCCCATTGGCAATGGCTTTGTACTGAAGCGCCCTCAAATAATTCAGCGGCGGATCAGGTTACCACATACACTGCTGTTAATCAGCGTTATAGATAAACCTCGTGGTTTCCATCCTTCGTGAGCACTGCAACCCAATCCAAACCAAACGAATGAACAGGATAGACATATGCCTGAGAAGAACGGATAGACTATTCGAGCAAGTGCTATACTCACAGCATAGGCGACTCACACAACAATCCAGCAGTAGAATTATTTTCTGTCTGCTCTGGTCGAATGTGGTCACGGCAGCAGGGCTTAAAAAGCCATACTTCCTCGTAGTTACCGCTTCCGCAGAGCCCTCTCTGCAACACACCGAAAAACAACTCATAGCGAAATTCATGAATGCGTTGAGCATCTTTGATCTGCATACCTCGCTGTCGATTGAGCACGACTGGTGTTCCATCTCGCACGAACGACCCATTAATCTTTCCACCCGCGGTACTGCACGAGGATGAATAGTTGTGGATAAGCGATTCATATCTGGAGACTTTGGGAAAGATTTCTGAGCGAAGTTGAGGTAGCGCGTCCAGCTTTGAGCAATACGAGCTGACTGCATGCTAAAAAGAATCATCTCGATCAAAATCTGTCGCGAACATCCTGAGCAGAAACATCTGATACTTCTTCTGCTCAATATCTTTCTGGATCCGCCAGACCGAAGCAAACTCAATCCTTTATTAAAAACGTTACCCATTGAACTTCCTCTCACTTTAACGCAGTGGAATTCCGGAATCTTCCAAGTCGTCGAAGGAATCACCTTCGTCACGAGTTCTGCAAACTGCTGATGGACAGGTGCGACACAGGCTGAGCAGGTTCAGCAAGCGGCACCGTTGAGCAGGGAGCAGCCTGCTGCACAGGTGCTGGAGTCTCTGCTGATGCCGACTGTTCTGGAGTCTCCTGGCTGAACAGTTGGGAGCTGCTGGCAGGAGCTGGAGTAGACAATAGTTTTCTGCAACAGGAGCCTCAGCCATCGCCTGGTTCAGCAGTACCACAAATCCAGCAGTACAACGGTTACCTGCAGTTCATCGCCCATGGAATCATCCAAAGCAACACCGAAAAATACTATTGGCTTCTCACACACATCGTGAATCAAATTCATAGCGTCGTTCAGCATCATGAGCATACCAAATCGCGAGCTGCAAAAGAAGTTTATCGAGCACGTGACGAGCACCTGAATATCTCCTTCAAGCATTGAGAGTTCGAAAGCTAATTCTGCAGCATTTGTAGCGCGGCTCGCCCTGAGCCTTTACCAATACTAAACAGTGCTGTTCCATGTCTTTTGGCTAACAGAAGAAATATCTGCAAAGTCTGCGTTAATGGTAGGAATCTGTATTCAAAGTCTCTTGTACATATCTTCACACCTGAGGAGCAAGGCTTGATCAGCATTAGTGGAAAGCATCGACCATAGAAATCTGACGGTCGGCGTCGTCCAATGCGTTTCGGTCGTTAGAAATAACGAGGGCAGCGCTGCTCACTTCGGCGCAGGATTTCAATTCCAGACTCTGCTGAAGCACCACGACGGCGCTCTCAAAAGTAAAATGGACGAGAAACTGTACCGTACAGCAGCGCCTGCTGGACGTGCAGTTTAGCTACGATTGGCCAGTCACCAGCGTGCCGCCGCCTTCACCAGCTGTACAGACTCAAATCAGCGCTCTTTAAGAGCTTGCCTGACATCATCTCTATGATCTTGAGCTGCCTTAGCACCACGCTCTGGGTCAGCACCTGCAGCCCAGACCACGTATTCTGGACGCAGTCATTAAGTGAAGCTTTCACATTTGGCCTTCACCACGAGCCAGTTCCTTTTCGTCATCGGTGCTATTAGCCAAGAATTCAACATCAAGCCGAGACCGCCGCCACCGGCCTGATTACAGTAGCGATTGCCGCCAGCGCCACCCACGCCAACTGCTACTTTCTAATGACAGTATCATCGTTCAATTCCTCGTTACACCGCTGCGCTGTCATTCACTTCTTGATGCTGAATGCTGGTCATCGTGCTCCCATCTGTTAACGCTTTACGCACAACTTTGGGTCACAATCTCATGCCCACTCACAAAATGTAATTAAAACGCGCTGAAATTGCAAAATTTTCTCTACCAATCTTGCTTTCTGTGCTCAAGGAAATATTTTTAATTCGACAAAATGCTCTCTTCCCGCTTCCACAGGGATGCATCCATCGGATCGTCTCAAACATATCGGCACGGTCTCTGCGTGCCGTCTCGAGTAATCCAACCAGTTCTGTGGCAGATGCACCTTTTCTTTTGCAAAACGCACCGTCCGCGTGGAAGTTTATCTGCACCACTGCTGGGAATTCAATCTGGGTCGAATAAATCAACCTGCGCCTGCACATCAGCAACATTTTCGCACTTCATAGCTCGCTCGTGTTCCGCCACCCACAGGGAAACCCTTGCCAACACCACGCAAGCATGGTGTATGTAACCGTGCACAGCCATCATCTCATCACCCATCATAGAAATCTGTGAGCAACTGAGCATGACGCACAATAATGCGACCCACTTTCACCGGAAGGTTGGATTAATACGCTTGTTCGAGCTCGCAAAGCCTGAGCAATATCCCCAACACCAAGGTCTGCACCTTGCGTCAGTTGCGACCACTAGCCACACCCAGCGCATCCTGTTTCTTTCCACTCCGCTTTTACAGCATCTTCCAGCAGACCAAATATTCCGTTACTAATAACAGGAATATCCAGCTCGTCCACCAGCTGAGCAATCATCCCAGTGCATGACTGCCATAATATTCAGCGGTTGTGCGCATGCAGGAGCAACAAACCTGCAGCCTTCATCCTGAGCAATGCGAGCTGGAATCATGGAAAGTGGTGTACGTCAATCATCACCGGTAGCCGAATTTTCGCGGTAACGGGATTCGCGCTGGTTCAGCTTCACGCTACTACGCGATGTAAATAAGTCTCTAAACATCGTTCTTCCACGGCAACGCCGGAACCGCCGCGCGACGTGTTACTTTCGGAAACAGGGAACCAAAATTCAAATCAATATGATCCGCTAAGTTCTCATCGACAACAATGGGCAGCCTGTCTAGCATTACCAGACGGTATGACGCCGCAGAGCTGAAGTGATCGATATTCTCTGAAGAATCAAACAAAACGGGCGCAAAGCCTTTGGACGTTACGTGCAAACAAGAGCACGCGCTGTAATCATCTCGGCACGTACAGTCCATCAAGTCACCATACTTACGGCATAATACACGGAAAGGCCAGCTTGTAAATTCCTGCCATCGGCGAGCGTAGCACAGGAGTGCGTCGGTATGGTTGTCAAATCAACAGGGACTGCGGTCGCAGATGATGGCAGAACCGTGTTCTGAGCTGCTCCCACACCAGTGGGTTTGAGTTGAAGTCGTTGAATCTGCTGAAGTCGCTGACGAATCCATACAGAGTCGAGCTTTATCGTAAGGTATGAAGGAGAACGTCCACGCTCTTGCTCGTGGCAAGTAAGATTTGTCGGTCTCTATCGCGGCTCGAGTATAAGTTGAAGGCGTGCTTTAGATGATATAGAGACCTTCCAAGAGCGGAATAAGTCTCGCATCGAAGGAGTTCCTCCTGAATTTTGAGAAATTCCCAGCGATGCGGACCTTTGTCTATTTTAACCGTAGAAGAGCTCATTTCTGGAGGCATCGTGGATACCAAGTTTCATGGAGTTGCCCACGCGGAGCAGCAACATAATCAGCAACCTTGTCCAAAAGCAACACGTTCTTGAGCCATGGTATCGCGCTCACGAATAGTTACCGCATTGTCGTCAATAGTGTCAAAATCAGCCAGTAACGCACAAAGGAGTACCGATTTCATCTTCGACGACGGTAACGGCGACCACCAGCACCGACCTCATCGTAATCAATATTCCAATCAGCATGCGCAGTTCGGAAGCCAAGTTCTGAGCGATGGTCTGCAGTTCAGGTTTCTTAGACACGAGCAACCGCAGCCTTAACTGGGCCAAACGTGGATCCAAACGCAGAAACAGTACGTGTATCTACGCCGCCCTTGGTATTTGAGTCATCTACGTCGTAAGCATCGACGAGGAATGCCATCAAAGAACGGGTCAAAACCTGCAGCAGGCTCAATAACGTATGGAATATAACGCTCACCGCTTGCCTGATCAAAGTAGCTCAAATCTTACCGGAATGCTTGGCATGAGTAGACAAAATCATAATCAGTACGGTTAGTAATACCCTCCGAGCTCACCCCTAATCAGAACCCTGGAAAACCGAACTTATATTCAGCATCTACAGTCGCTTGGAGTAATGGGAGAGTTTTTTCCTGTGATGTTCATACAAAAACGCAAGCTTTTCTTCATCATACCCAAATCGGTGACCATGCCTGCGCGCGCATCAATCCAATACTGATGCCATGCCTCATCTTCACCAGGTTTAACGAAGAACTCCATTTCCATCTGCTCAAACTCGCGTGCGGAAAAATGAAGTTCTCGGAGTATTTCTGTTACGGAAGCTCTTACCAATATTGGCAATACCAAATGCAGGCTTCTGGCGTGTAGAAGCTTGAACCTGAGCAAAATCCACGAAAATGCCCTGAGCAGTTTCAGGACGCAAAAGTAATGCAGAATTGTCATCAGCCACAGACCAAGATGTGTTTGAGCATCATATTAAAGTCGCGAGGCTCTGTCCACTGTCCTTGGTGCCGCACTGAGGGGCAAGGAATTCAGCTTGAGATTCAGGCAAACGACCATGCTTTGCTTCAAAATGTCTTCCAAGTGGTCTGCACGGAAAGCGCTTGTGCAGCTCAAGCACTCAGTTAACGGTCGTGAAAAACGTTTACGTGACCGAAAGCAACCCACACTTCTCGAGGAAGAATAACGAGGTGTCTACTTCCCACCACGTTTGCACGGGTAGTAACCATAAAACGCCACCACCGCTCTTTTTAATATTTTCTTTTGAGGGCTACACCCAAAATTGTAATCCATACGGAACGAGTTCCACCATAAATTTCACTGCAGGGAAAACGAAACCACGACGTTTTATGAGGGATACAACGGCATCGAGCTTAGATTCAGCCACTTTTTGCTCCCTTTATTTTTAAGCGTACTTGTACGGCTTATGAGCACTTTTCTTTCATGCTAAACTTTTACTGTGCAAAGCGGACGAGAGCTATGTAAACGAAACGTTTCGTTTTATTCTTCGTTTTTCTTCGTCTTATTTGACGCCGCCAAAACGACGGTCACGACCTGCAAACTTTTGATAGATCGCCACAGCACTTTCACGAGAGCAGTCTGGGAAAAGTTCAGAATAAAATCAAGCTCAGCATATGCTGCCTGCCACGGCAAGAAATACTTGCGCTGCTCTCCCTGACGTGCGAATAACCAAGTCGCAGTCTGGAACATCTAGCAAACACAGATGCTCGAAATCATCGGTTACTGTGACCCTTTGATTTACTTTCTCTACCGCGCTATGGCTGCAGCAGTCCGCGATTTCCGCTCGTCCTCCGTAGTTAATGCAGAAAATAACATCGATAACCGTATTATTTTTGTTTTTCTTGAGCAATTTCTAGTCTAATAACAGATTTTCAATAGCTTTGTCTGCGTCCGCTCCAGCGCACTACGCACTCCCTCACTCATTCATTTGAGCAACTCGACGATGAGATCAATGTCGCGAGAAAGCCCATAAGGAAGCTCATTCTTGAGGAGAACGCTCAATTCTTCCGTAGAAAAAGTATACGGACCAGATAGCGCACGCCCTGCTTCGATAGCACCAACGATAATATCGAAAACCACAGGTTCTGCAGCTTGATGCCCGTTTGTGCGGATAAGACTCGTCTTGAGCCCAACGGCCAGCTTATCCATAATCACGCCCACATGACGAGGAACGCGCCTGAGGGAAAGAAGGATGATCTCTGGGTGCGAAAAGGTGCCGAAGCGAATATCCAACGACGTGTAATCACATTTTCGAAAACCACAGCACGATTTTACTAATTGGAGGGAGCGAACTGGTCTTTCAATGTAGTATTGCAACCATTCCTCAACAATTCTTAATTGCGGGGTTGAGAGCAGCTTTTATTCGACGGCTCTCATCAAGTAAACCCATCGACCTTTTAGCAATGCAAAAGTTGCACACGATGTCGTAACTTATCTCCTGAGCATCCATAAAACGGTCGGTAGAGCAAGCACCTCCGCCAGCTGATACAGAAAAATAGTTAAGATCAGTTTCTGACGACCACATACAGCGCAACGGTCTAAACGAGGAGCCCATCCGCCCATAGAAAGTAGTCTGAGTAGAAAAAGAATTTTCAATCACGTCTGCGCTATGTTCTCCGCGTGCAAGAGAAGCCAGCGCTCACGAGAGCGCGTAGTCATGCTGAACATCCTGCGGCATCATCTGCTCAGCAGCGCCGAAGAAGTTATCGACGGATTCGACCATAACATTGGCTGCTACGCAAGACTCGTATGAAGCAGCCAGAGAACCATAGGCAACTGATTCGACCTGGTTCAATATGTTGCAGTTTCCCGCCTTCTGTAGATAAGAAAACTATTGCGTGAGGGTTCTAAACGCCCGCCATAAGCGAGAACGCGTGCGACGTACAATTCTTAGCTACTGCACGAATTTTTACCGTGAGCGTGTTAACACGGTGATGATTCTATCTGCTTCGCCCAACGCTTAACTGTGCGTGAAACAACGCCTCTCATCGGCGCCATCTGGCATGCTCACCTCGCCGCGCTCATCGCACCTAAAAATCTCAGCGGCCCATCCAAAGATGAGCGCTGAGTACGCAAATCGTCTTCACTCTTCAGACTTAGCTTATGGCGTATCGCAGCTTTAGGTGCATGTGGAACCGAAGAGTGAATAGAACCAGTATCCATCAAACCGCTGGCAATCTACGCCGCAATCATCTGCAGCTGTTGAGCCGCGTTCGGGCTTGGTTACAGAGTGCAAAAGCTTACAGTGAGCATCTTCGAAAATCTTTTTCTTCTTCTTGACTCAATAGAGTCAGACGGCGCTTCGTTGTCCTTCTGTTCGCGCTGGTTCCGGAGGTTGAGTGCTGACTTGCACTCGAGCACTGGATGCAACGCCGGTTGTGCTCAATGCGACCATGCATGTTATCCAGACACCCGTTACAGCAAGGCCAGCTCGAACTTCGGTAGCTGCTTCCGGTAGGCTGCGGACTGCTCGTTTACCGACTGTTCCGGAGCGTGATGCGCAGCGCGAAGTAGTCAGGAATAGAGGCTGAACAGCAGTGTTTCACTCGTTGATTAATTCGTCGAATCGTGAAATCTGGCTCAGCGCCGTTCATGCGCTCGGTTGACTCGATATGAGAAAGAACTTCGATAGCTCGGCTGAGGCACGCGTCTACTTCTCGTTATATCCCTGGACGACCGGTGCTGCGATGCAAAGAGAGTGCTTGCAACCACGAGCGTGGGAAAAATCTTCATAATCAGTGGGCGCTGATTATTTTTCGCTTTGACAAAACGCCAAGAGATAGCTATGTTGAGATACTGCGTGAGAGAAAACATGTACCGACTTACTCTGCTGTTTGCATCATACGCTGGGGTGTTAGCGAGCGAGCACGGGAGAATGTTTGCGCTTCTTGCGCTGAGGCACGTGGAATACGCTGAGTGCAAGCTTGCTCAGCTGGTCTCGCTACTCTGCTATACTCTTCATAAAGCGAGGTTAGTCCCATGCAGCTAACTTATCTCACTACAGCGTCTCTGTAAACGGCGAAGTGCATCATCTACTGCTTCAATATCGCAACCATTTCTCTCTCAAAGTGATCGAAACATTTGCTTTTGAATATCGACCTGTGTCATATTTGGCTCAGACTCTTCATACAAGTTACGTGTAATGATTCAAGGAACTCGTCTACTTGACTTACACTATATAGCAGTGTGGTGCGCGCTCCAACGCGACGTGAGCTTTCTCTTGGATTCGTGCGTGAGGTGCTCCTTATCTCATAACTACATTCAAGGATAAAGCAACAGCATATGCCAGTGAAACACGCCGATGTTTGCACAAGTCAGAATGCTCTGGTAGCTTATTCAGTGGGCGATTAGCTCAGTTGACTGAGAGCGCCACGTTTGCACCGTGGATGATCATTGTGCCTGAGTCCCTTATCGTTCACTGAATTAACGTCTGCATGACCTTTTGAAGAGTCGTATGAGATTTTTGCTTTGCGTCCTAGCGAGGTCTTGGATTGCTTGAGGGTTTTAGAGGAGAGCGTTACCTAGTAAAGTTCCAGCTGATTCTTCTGGGCTATTATAATGTGAACGTCGCTACGATGTATGTGTTTGTTTATGAGTGCATATCGATACGTGTAACCGATGTGCTGCACCGCTTTTGAAGCCACTTTTGCGTGCATCACAAACTGGTACAGATGTATTAATCGGTTAAGCAGACAAAGCGAGAACAATGGTACTTCAGAATTTACCTGGTATGTGTAGTTGGTTGTGCAGTGGATGTTGCTATCTCTGGACGTTGGCAATGCTCATTGTTCAAAATCGTGAGCGGAGGAATGCTCCCTCGGTGCATGAATAGACGTGTCCACGATTCACAACACTACGCACCCCACCAAAACCAAGAGCCAGCAAAACAACTTCTAAACCGTAGAGCACTGAGCCAAGAGCGGTACAGCGCTTGGGTGCTTTTCTCTCCTTATGCGTATAGTTCGAGGAAGCAAAGCGTACATATATGGGAGAACTCTATGGAAGAGATTTCAGTATTTGATGCACTCGGATTACATGAAGATCAGCCCAAAGGAATATTCCATCCAGACTTAGTAACACCCACCCGGATTTGACGCGACATCGGCATATTTCTACAAAAAGGGAACGATCTTTTTAGAACACGGACATACTGTAAAATGGCCGACTCGATAATAACCAACTGACACAATATCAGAACTCCGAAAAACACTCCACTTGTCAAATTGAGTTCAGCGAACGATTGGCTCATTTATTAGCGCCTCAGACTTAACAGGTGAAGAAACATACCAGGACCTGGTATGGAGCCACTATCCGCCGATTTCACATTGAACCGTAGATTTCTAAATAGTTGAGCGACTTGTTGTAGATATCATCGAAAGCGCGGCAATGCGGGATCTGGTGCTCTTAACTCATGGCTTACCTCCTAAAGAGAACATACGACAATATGACATGAAAGGAGAATGGTCGTTGACAGAATAGTGCATCCTATCGCTGCTGTGAGCCTTTTCGGCTTCTGAAATCAGTCTCGTCTTACTCATGCACAATTAACAGCTGCAGTAAAGAAGCCATATTGAGTGGCGCGAAGCACGGCAAAGCGTTAGTGCGAGGTTTACCTGCAGACAGACAAGTTAACTGCTGGCACTGTGCTGGATCCGCATATTCTCGTCTCGGGTAAAAGCAAAGGACTGCTGTCTCGATGGACAGAATACAGAGGGAGACTCACGCAGAGGAAACTCGTGCTCCAGAACTCGTTGCGAGAAGGAAAAGACACATCGCGAATAATTTTGTGTACAGCGTCTTTGGAAATTTTTGATCGCCGAGCAACATCAAATAGAGGTAATCAATCACGTAGAGAGAGCATTGGTGGATGGACACCCGTCGGCTCGATCTATTCGGAGCCCATTCGGTTATAACTCTCAAAGCGAACGCGAGAAGCCAGGAACAGAAACAAAGATAATTATGCTTTGGTCACAAGCACCATGCTTTACTGACCGTACACACGATACCTATTCTCAGCTTTTCGACTTTGCCAAAACGTCCATCTTATCGAGGGAAATCTGGGAACGTTCATGCGTTGCCAAATCTCAATAACTGAAACATGACCAAGCTCGCCCTATTGCTTGACATCAGCATCGTCGAGCTCATAATCAACACCTAATTTTTCCAAACGTTCAGCTAAATCAACGTTCTCGTCGTGAAGAAAAATCATCGCTCGATGTATTAATAAATACAGGAGGAAGCGGCGCTGCAGCCAATAAATCTGTAGTGTTATCGTAACCGACAAACTTATCGTGTACACTTTCGAAAACTTCTGGGCAAAATGCTGCAACATACCCGCATAACTGTGCGGATCAAAATGTTCTTTAAGGTTGTAAATGCCGCAAACGAGGAGAAGCCCTCTGATATTTAGTCCTGCCTGAGGAACGCCTGTTTGAGCGCTCATAGCCTGACTATTTTCAATCTGTGTGCTGTGCAGCCATACAAGCGCCTGCTGAGTCGCCGGTGAGGAACAGTTTATCTCATATCTGCGCCGTAATTTGCACCGTGCTCAAGAACCCATGAATATGCGTGCGATAAATCGGTAAGAATATCTACAAAAGTCCATCGCGGTCCTGGACGGTAACTTGGCACAATCACAACATAACCGCGGTGAGCTAAGTGCATAGCGAAACTACGGTTAAGTTCACGGGTACCGTAAACGAAGCCGCCGCCATGATCATCGATAACAACAGGATATAGCTTTCCCTCACTCGCATCTGCAGGCGCGAAAACATCTAAATAATGGGCACGCTGATTATCATCTTGATAAGCAATTTAGAGATGAGCAGTCACATCGCGCGGTAAATCCCCATGCAAGAATGCGAGGATAATCAGTTCTCGAACTCATCAGACGCATAATCCATGCGGTCATGCGAGCGCCGCACAGATACTGGTGAAGAAATCTGTGCGGCTGTACTACCAGCAGATCTTCGTCCATAGCTCCACAGTTTACCCGCTTTGCGCCAGCTTTCGAGAGCACGTGCCTGCTCTACGATAGCGTAAGCATTGCTGTTATCAGATGTTCCCGATCTGTTCAAACTTGATGACGTATTGCTCATTGAATGCCCCTTTGCACATACAGTATTGTGCTTATAGTAAGGGCACTCGACATGAGAAACATCATGACAGAGGCATTCAAACAGGTACTGTTTGAACAATACCTCGTTTTAGCTCCTGATGAACGTTGCTATAGACTCAGGTTTAGCTGGCCGCGGCCGAAAGCGCGTAAACGGATACCGTTCCAACTCAGGTGCCACAGTCTCTGGTGTGGATGCGTTCATACCTCGCAGTTTTTGCTGCGTATCTCTGTAAGGTATTTGAATCGATAGCATCTAAAGGACTGTACTTAGGAATCAAAACCCAAAATGGGGCACCAGCGTTCAACATTTCGCTGGCATCCATAATGGTATCTGCGAGTTCATCCTCATCATCGCCATCGCGCCACCAGAGGATAACGCCATCTACACCGGCATCGTACTCTTCATCGACGAGTTCCTCGCCGAGGTATTCTTCAATGCTGCTCGCAGGTTTTTCATCTACGTCGTCGTCCCACTGCCATTCCTGAACTACGTCTCCTGACTGGAATCCGAACCTTGTGCTTCATTTCCTGTATTAGACACAGTTTGAGATAACAAAATGCACGGAAAAGCACGAGCAACCCCTATTATCCGTGCTGAATTGCTTATTTCACAGCGCAGGGTCTTCAACCCCACCCGTATCTCCTGCCCCAATAGCAACAACGGCTTTATACGCCTGATCAATAGTCGAGACAGCATATACCTTCAAACCGTCCGGAATACTGACCCACCACTTCATCACAGTTGCTCTCAGGTGCAATGAACATACGAAGCACCATCGCGCTGGGCACCCACCATTTTGAGCTGAATGCCGCCAATTGCCCCAATCGTGCCATCTTTTCTCGATAGTTCCCGTGCCCGCAATAGCTTTTACCGCCGGCTTCATCAGTAGCCGTCAAAGATGTAATAATTCCCAAAGTATAAATCATGCCTGCAGAGTAATTCGCCCACGTTATCAATCGTTGAGCTTCACCTTTGCTTTCGACACGTCTACACCCAAATATTTGTGCGCGTACCGCAACCAATCTTAGACGCAACGTCTTGCGCGCCCGTCATCTCCTGCGTACCCTCTTTAACATAATCTTCTGCTGTCGTATCTACCGAGTAGACGGCCTCTTGAGGCATAACTGCCATAGTGGATGGAACCAAGCAAAATCGCCGCAGCCGTCGGAACTGTATAGCTAGGAACTCCTGTTGCCGACACGGTAACCAAACGCAACTGTCCTTATCTTTGTACGTGCGCACGCCTGAAATTGAAATCATGCGCGTTTTCAAGTCTTTGGAGACACGCCCATACACAGTTGCTGTTAGAGGCACTTCAATAACAAAACGGACTCGGAGCAAAAAGAAGGGCTGCAATGAAAAACCAAAAATACTGTAGCAAGACCGCGACGATGAGCACGCTTTGATTCTTGCGTTTTTCGCATATGCGAAGGACGGGCATAATGTTAGGAACAACGCCGTTGAGTGTTCTGAAGTAAATTGTTCTGAAGAACCCTCCTGCACCTCCAGCGAATCCGCACGCATCTCCGCGCCAGCTTCCCCTTTGCGCTCGTCTGTTACGCCGCTTCCCCTTTCTGTAGTCGTTTGGTACACTAACTCCCCACTATACTCGTAGGATGAAGCAAACCCCATGCTCAGAAGATACTTCCCCTTATACCTCGAAGGTGAAAATTTCTCAGAGGACTGATTTTTCATTATGCATTTGGTTCATGCCTTTCATAATATTGAGGCAAAAGGATTTTTGAAGACTAACACATACGAGGATATAGGAAGGCCGATGTACAGAAAAGAACAACCATGCAGAAGATAGCGCGAGTAAAACTTGTACGCTTCGTCACGAGATAAAAGCTCGCTATGATTACCTTCGACGCACTCAGTAATCTCAATAATACTTTTCATTCAGCGATACTCTTTACTCAGTAACACTGTTACTATCGGTGAGCACTTGATTGACCAGCTACGCACAAGTTGAAATGAGCTATCTGACCGCACAATAGAACAGAGCCGCATTACCTCTTCAAACACACCGCTACCCCACCAAATATCTGACTATCCCCCAAAAACAAAACACTCTCAGACCCCAAAAACCCAAAACACCAAAAACAACCCAAACACAGTCAAGGACAAAACATCAGACGACGCCATGAACGAAGAAGAATTACACGCATGGATGCTTGAGTCATTCTGCATTCTTTCGGCGAAATGGTATGGCAACAGTTCCACGAACTTCCTGAATATATGCGTGAACAGTTTTCTCCAGCAAGGCAAACGAGGTCTGCTTCTAATCCTCACGAAGTGCAATCACTTATGCAGGCTTTTTACAGAAAGCGGTATGAATAGTTTCACAGACATCAAAAACACTCTTGATGCCACCAATTAATCGCCGTTTAGCCAAGAATTTAGCTCAGCAACGTGCACGCGAAGGTGAACAGGGTTACGCAGATTACCGCTGCTATGGCTCAAAAAGTGCGCATGGCTGCCTCAGAAACGAATTTCATGGCTCGATTCCGTCACTTCGCCAAACCCAACTACATGGCTATAAGCGTGTATACCCGCAACGAGTGGGTTGAAGCAACATTGCCTGCTTGGATTGATTTTGCCACACCTGTAGCGACGGCAATGAATACCGCTTTATCCACTATTTTTGAAGAGCGTTTCGGTTCGGAGGGAATGGACGGAGAGGTTGCCGGTTTATTTGCTGACCCGGTTAATATTCCTCTGCCTGATGAGCTTAAAGATCCAGGCAAGCTGATGAGTGTTTTGGGTAACACGTCTTACGCCATGCAGTTCGGTTCTGCTGCAGGTTCGCTGTCTCGTGAAGTGCGCGGAACCTTTGACCAAGTTATTGCTCTCACATCTAATCCTGCCGGCGGTATTGTGTTAGAAAACGTGCAAGAATACGCCAAGAATCTCGATCTGGACGAGTCTGAGGTATTGAGCTACCTCACCTTGGTAGAAAATACTCATGCTCGTTTATTTAACAGCGTGCCATGGCTTATGCCTCAGTTTAAGGCTTTGATTTCTAAGTATGCGCGGTCTATCAGCATTGATTTAGACGCTATGGAACAAGAGTTACGGGAAGCTCAGGCTATGAATCCCTGAGTCTATTGCTGGTGCTGTTAATCTAAGCAAGGTGGGTATGAGCGATTCGCCAGAGCAACGCGAAGCACTGCAACGTTTGGAAACTCTGCTTGCTCTTGTTGAGGGCTGGGTTGATTGCATTGTTTGGCGCGCAGGTATTCCATATTTGCCGCATATTGAACAGTTGCGTGAGATGTTGCGTCGCGAGCGCGTTACTGGTGGAGCAGCTGCCCGCAGTTTTGAAGCTTTGGTTGGATTGCATTTGCATCCGAAGAAAATGCGTGAAGCAAGTGATATGTGGATACGTTAACACTGGCGGAAGGTGTTGATGGTCGTGATGCTCGTTGGCAGCATCCAGATACTCTTCCTGTTTTTAGCCGATGACGTGATGCGTGAACTCATGATAGTTCGTCAGCTTCTCCTCTTGATGACGAGATAGAGACCATGAGTTCTGAGCTTTTTGGGCAAGAAAAGAACGATGAGGGCACAGATTCTTCGCCTTCTGCTCATCCTGTAGGCACGGCTTCTTCTATTGATTGGGATAGTGAGCTGAGCCAACTGTTAGACGCGGAAAAACCTGAGGATGAAGACCCAGATAAAGACTAAGATTCCTTCTGTTTATTGTGTGCGTAACGAGCACGCCGTACAGCGTGTATGTGCCTGCTGCAACAAAGCGACCAACAGTACGAGCTGCTCCTGCCCGCCAGCAAAAGGACGCTGAGCTACACATAACAGACTTGATGAATTCGTGTGAGCGCCACATAGAAAATGCGGCGCTCTTCTTCATTTGATCGCTGTCTGTAGGGCAGACTGAGCATCAGGTAAGAAAGGCAAAATTTCCTTCATGACAGTCACAGAATAAAAACTGTATGCCATTCCAAACCCTTAGCAGCATGAATAGTTGATATAGTCACCGCAGGTTCAGTAGACTCTCCAGTCATAATAACATCGCCATTGTCGAGCTTTAAGATTCACGTTAAGTCCTGCTCGCGGCAAATATGTGCCATATCTCGAGCACGTGCGCGCGTTCTCGTCAAAATAGCCATATCTTCAATCTGCGTCTCGCGCTACATGCCATTGAATACGCGATGCAATACCGGCTACTCTCTTCATCGCTGTTAAAACGTGCTACGTTCACGCGCAATGCATACTATTCATTGTTTTTAGCTCAATATAATCATCGCTATCAGCACAGTCAGCGAGAACGGCATCTGCATAATCTCACTATATTGGCGCTGGAGCGGTAATCCATATTCACAAGAAATATCTTGAGCAATAGGCGCAAATTCATTCGCAAAATTAAGCAGATAATAACTACTTGCTCCTGCGTACGAGTAAATCGTCTGTGCGGATCTCCTACTACGCAAATATCTCTCGGTTTTTCCCAGCTACAAATCAGTACCTCGATGCTGCAGGGCAGACACATCCTGATACTCATCAATAGTTAGCGTGACGCATATTGAGACGAAAAATCTTCGCTAAATCCTCATACTTTCAAAAATATGAGACAGCAGCAGTAAAGAATCATCGAAGTCAATCACATTATGACGCTGTTTTTTTCTTTTCTCAACCTCGCGCAATCTCTACTATCTGACCTAGCCAGCATCAAGCGGCAAACGATGATGTATAGCACTGACCACACGCTCATAATCTGCATATGGAATAAGGTTCACCTCTCATCCACGATAACTTTGCACAATAGGAACGTCACCTCTGCGCTCGTGTAATCATCGAAGTTCAACACATGAGACATAGCTTTAGCGCGTAGGAATCCATATCGCTGGAAATTTCTGGCGAATCACGATGAGCCAAATAAGCCAAGCTCACGCAGCTGCGAGTATGCAGCGGAATGGAAAGTGCTCGTGCACGTTATGAACGCTGAGGCTCGCTAAACGGTTTTTCATCTCACTTGCCGCTTTATTCGTATACGTACCTGGCGAGCGTACACTGCGGATCCCACTGACCACTGGGACACGCATACGCAATACGACGAGTAATAGTACGAGTTTTGCCAGCACCTGCTCCAGCAATAATGCGCATATGATCAGTCAGCGCTTGTACTGCGCGCTGCTGGTTCTCATCAAGACCATCGAGAATAGCTGAATAATCGGTGGTCATAGAACTGCTCGAAACTGTGCTAGAGGTGGTCATACACACCAATGGTACACAACTTATGTGCTGTGTATTATTCTTAACAGTGTGAGTCAACGTTCAGTATTTTGAAATAGCAGCCCTTTGCGTCCGCAGCCATGCCGGAGCTTTTAGTCGCTACTACGCGCGGTTCTGAGCAGTTCTCATGCAGCGAGAGAAGAAAGATATTACCACCCGCGGTTGATTACCAGCGTCGAAGGCGTTGAATATGACGTCAGCGTGTCTTCAAGTGATGAAGGTAAAAGCATTTCGAAAGACCGCGCTAAAGCCGCGTATGTGCTATCTCATTCGAAAACTGCTGTTGGTTTGAGCCACTTTGCTAGAAAGTTATACTTTGTTTGTGCCGGGAGAAGGTGCAGATAGCTCAACAGGAACGAATGCTGTATACATAACGCCACATATTGATGGTGATGCTGTTGCGTTGAAAAATCTCACCTCTGAAACAGTGCGCCGCCGCTGGTACTGCTATTGCTGCTATTCACCGATTACGTGGCGGATTCCTGCGCTGCAAAAATACCGTTCTTATACTGCTGAAAGTATTCAAAACAGTTAACAGGATGGATGCACAGCTAGAGTCAGCAGGTCATATTCCTTCAGAAATTATTCATAACTGGAAAAATATTATTGCTACTGAAGGTTTATGGAACTTTACGCGCTGCCCTGTGCATGGAGGTTTCCATAACGGCGATTTGATTTTTATGTCTGACTCTGTGAACGCTCTTCGTCACTGGGAAAACATGCAGATTAGCGATCCTGCTCGCGATTTAGCATGGATTTACACACACTTGAATAAGGCTCACCGCGATTCCTTTATTGCAGCCTCACAGCCGCGTTGATGGGTAACCGCTAGACAATATGATTTGGTTGCGTGCTGGTTTATGGACCTCAGATGGAACAAGTGGGCGAATATATGCGCGCTTTGACTCAGGCGGATACAGCGAAAATCCTTGCCTTTAAGTCTCAAGTAAATTCTTTGGCTCATCAGATTGCTCGTAATAATCCAAAGCGTCAACCTATTGAGAAGAAAACAACGCTGACCGTGGGCGATTTATTAGAAAATCCTCAAGCAGCGCAAGGCAAAGCAGAAACTCGCGTTAAAGGTGGAACATCACAAAAACCTGCAGGTCATACTCGTTTTATAGCTGATTCTGGTATGCGTTCAGGCGATATTGCTCAAGCACCCTCAGCGCGCAGAAATGAGTTCCTGATTCAACCGATAACGCAGTGAATCTACATGCTTCTCAATCTCAAGCTGCTCCCCTCTACCTCCGCAGTCTGCTGCTCAATCTCCACGTAAAAACTGGAACGTTACTCCAAGACAATCGGAAAACTTTTGTAGCTATTCTTCAGACAATCAGCATCGCATCAACGCGCAAGACGTGGCAGATAGTTTAGAAGCTCCCGTTGTATCGAATGTTTCCAGAAGTAGAAGAACATTTAATAGCGCAACGATTGCTATGCATCTCAGTCCGCTGCCGCCGCAGCTCAGCATGCTCAGGAAGGTTTAACATATACTTCCCAACGTAGCTATATGGCTGTGAATTCTATGGGATCTCGTTATGGATAGTTCGCACTCAACGAACGTCAACGACGAGGAGGACGACAGCGGCTCTGGCGAGTCTGAAAATTATTCAGGACGATATTGAGACGATGGTCTTCGCTGCCCAAGAAAAATACGGATGGCGACTCTGATCAGCAGGTAGACTAAGGGATTATTAAAAAGTATTCACGGCTATTAAAGGAGAAACATGCTGGTAGAAATTGGTGTACAGAACGTAGCTAAGGCTTTGACTTTCCAAAGCAATGAATCTGCTGACGAAGTAAACGCTCAGGTTGAAGCAGCAGTGAACAATAACACTACTTTGAAGTTAACTGATGAAAAGGTCGCACTTACGTTGTTCCACGCGAAATCTCTGCTTATGTGGTTGTGGTTCCAAGCTTTCTCACCCAGTAGGTTTCGGCGCTCTAGTAAAGAAGGCTTATAAGCGGGCATTCTTTAAAGAATCACACAGTTGATTGCTTTATGGAATGCCCGCTTTAGTATCTCTGCGATGGATCTGAGGCATCAGGGGTTTTGCGTGTAGTGACTGGAAAACAGAAGGCGAGGTATGTTGGCTCTTGAGTGAGCAGTTCGTGAATCGTGGCTCGCCATAGCACTCTACGATTCACTTATTATCGAAGACTGAAAATTATCTCGAAATAGACGTGAGCATTGTCAGCGCTAGCAACTTTCTAGGGACACATGGAGAGTCTGATATCATATGAAAAAAAGAATGATGTGTACTGGTCTTGCCCTGAGGCATTTGCCTTGTTATTCATCGTTGTGACAAAACTCAGCTTCAGTTTCAGCAGGATGCGACATCCAAGATTCTCGTGGAGCTGTGAATCATTCCACAACGCCCCCATAGGAATGTCACTTTTCAACCTCAATAACATTATTCGTGAACGGGAGAACGAGTTCTTTCTTATACGGATTCATTGGGTTATTAGGACAAAAACTAAGCCAATGTTTAAAAATAGCAAACACGCCAATCCTTTTTGGATTTACATAGTCTACGAGTATATAATTTTTCTGCAAATGGACTGGGAGTGTTTCATTCGCGGTAGGAGCTCAACCCCTACCGCTTCTTCTCTTTATTTCGGATAGATTTTTGGATCCTATAACCCCTCGCATTTTCTCTCGTGAGCCACGGCGAATTTTTCGGTTTCAAAATCTGGTCATGACCTATCCATGCTGTTAGGATGTATGATATTTATTGCCAATTGGTCGAGCTATTAAATCAGCAAATTGTAGACCCTGCAAGGTTTGCTTTCTTGTCTGCACAGTGGAATTTAATGGTCACTTCGGCTTTTTAGCGGGGTTTTTAGGTTGCAGGTGTGTGACTAGCAGCTGTTCCTCACAATCAGGCTTTCATACTGCGTGTAAAATCGGGCTATTGTTCTGACGCATTCTGCTTGACCGATTCATGTAGCCCTGTTATGCCAGTTTTGATGGGCAAAATGGCTTCAAAACTGGCATATCGGTTGCGCGTATCGACTTCACATATGACCAGGGTTGTTCATGCATGAAGACAAAAGAAAATGCGCCAAAACACATTCACACTGCAGCGATGTTCAACACTTGACAGCCGGAGGAATCAACTGAACCTACTGGGCAACATCTTCGCTCAACACCGCTAAAAACAGAAGAGCCAATTTAAACATTCCTTTTATGCCATCTAGTCCAGAGGAGTTGATGATATTATCAAACCCAGTATGGAGTAGCGTTTTCCTTTTCACCTCGTGCTCAAAAGACTATAGGAACCGTTTTCTCTTTTGTTCTTTTGTCTGCATCTCATAGAAGGCGCATTCAATACGGGTATTGAACGGCTAAGGCATATACGTTTCTAGTGTATGTCTTACTGAAAACCGTGCAACTCTCGCATCAACACAAAAAGCCCCATAATCCCCAGCAGATTCAACAACCGTCCAGCTACCGCGTCACCAGCGAAGACAGAACACAACCACTGAATCACGAATACGTCCCTTCCGGATAATTCTACGAACGGTATCGTCATCGGTCAAGTTCTCAAGAAGATTTGGTTTACCGGCACCATGCCAATCAGATCCACCCAGTTGTGAGCAAATCCAAGCGATCCCCAACCTCAATAAGCGCTCTTGCTGCTTCTGGTGGATTATCCCGATGGAAAACCTCCAAACCGTCCAAACCGCAGTCACGAGCAAAGAACCTATGTCGGCATCCGTCAGCAAAATTTCTATTGCGAGTAGGCGCAGCACAATGCGCAAGAACCACAACACCACCAGCATTTTTCAATGCTAACTACCTGCGAAAACGCGGGAGATAAAACTGGAATAGTATGGGCTCTTCGTGAAATCACACCATTAAAAGCATCCGTTCGTTTCATAAACACCAGCAGCAACCAGCGCGTCAGCAATATGCGGTCGACCAATCGTTGTTGCATCTCCCTCGCACTTGTTCCAAAAACGAACGAGATTCCAGAAATCGGATAATCTTTCCAAGGCTTCAACCATCTGCCTGCGCGCTGAGTACGACGTTCACGCATTTCGCATACAACCAACACGTTATGATCTTCGCAGTCATATAACATGCCAAACATGCACACTGACTCGTCCATGGTCGTGTTGAGCAGTAATTTCAGTACCCTGAATAAGAGGAAAATGAAGATTTAGTTACCTGCTTAGCCTCACCCCATCCGGCTATAGTATCGTGATCACCAATTGCAACGCCATGGAGACCTTTCATAAGCCATGCGAATAAGCTGCGTAGGCGAATAGGTGCCGTCAGAAAAACCGTATGACAATGCAAGTCCCAGCCACTACTCGCTGGCTTGTGCCCATCATTGTGTTCAGCGTTGTGCTCAGCGTTGCTCAAGATTGTGTGAAACCCGTCATAGTTCCATCGCAAACCGAGCCACAAAGAAAGGCATACATGAAACTCACTGTTGGCGTCATACCACATCGTGACATATTCGGTCGCGCTTATCGCTTCAGCTTCAGCTCTCGTTTCTTTTTCCGTGCTGAGCGCGAAAACACCGCACTGGCACGTCATCCCGGCGCTGCTTTTTAGCCTCGCGATGTTAATTCAGTTATCTTCGTTCAACTGTTGCTAATTCCCATGAATCAGAGCTTTATTCGCGTTGGAGCCGTGAGCTTCGAACGCCTTCTTTGGTATTGCTGCCGAATCGGTCTTCGTTACCGTGGCAGCTATGGGCTTAGTTTCGCATCACTTTCCTCGCTGGTTTGCTGTGCTGCATGGGCGGGAAATCTGTTAGCTGTTTCATGCTGTATGGCTGTTTACCCAGTCTGTGTTTTGTTATTCAGGCATTATGCCCTATGGTGCTTAGGGTCTGTTAGCTTCAAGCTTGCTGCAGTTTAGTGGCAGCTCGCATGCAACTTTGCTGTTCAAGAGATACCTCGCAAGAATAAGGCTAGCACATGTATTATCATCTGAATATTGATTTGCTTGTTGATCCGCTTATTTTCGCGCTTTCGTAGGCATTATTTTCGCCGGCGCGGCGCTGCTTTGTTGGGATAAGATGATGGCTCTGTCCTACCTCGTCACGCGCAGTACTTGATTTTGTGCGCGATTATTATGATTGCATCGTTGATTATCCGTGGGTCACACCCAAGTTTTTGCGGTTATTCGTCACGCTAATACAAAAACATGGTTTGGCTTAGCTATGACTCTCCCTTCAAAGCATACCTTGGGTATTAGTGATAGCGAGAACATGATTGATGTGCTCAATCTCATAGGCGTCACCTTTGATGTTGATTTCTTCCAATCACAGCCATGGCTGCCCTGCTTATCATATGAATAAAACGTATTGATTTTCGTGATTTTAGATGGAACTGTTCCTGATGAGCAGGTTGAAAGCATGATTGCCACCAGCGCTGCTCATTTACGCGTTAAACAGTTCCACCCGTCCAACCAGCACAGCATCACCGGTGAGTAACACACGCTCAACTTCAACTTCAATAAGTAAAGTTCCTCCCGGAACGCTATACGCCAGTTGTTCACTCCTGCACGCCTCGCTGAGCACCACCCAGTTGCACACAGACCAGCACCGCAAGAAAGCGTTTCTCCTGCTCCCTCGCTCATTAACCTCGCATGGTTGCCAGACCAGCATTTTCTTGTGCATTCACATCATCAATACGCACAAACTCAGCATTTTGACCAGCAGGCAATTCAGGTTCAACTCGCGGAGTAATTGTTAAATCAAGCTCAGACACATCCGGCATGGTCTGCACAGGAATAGATAACGGCATTCCACAGACAGCGTAGTTAAACGCTGCTGCCCCACAACCGTTACCACATGAGGATTTCATATCCACGAAAGTTCATACCCCTGTGCATTATTGGCGGGAACCTTCACCATATATTCCTCACGCATGCCCATACGCTACTACCCTCATATCAATACGGAACACATGCGTACCCAAACCATCCACAGCTCCTAAGAAAGTAATATATTTAATCCCTGCACGGGTAGCCAAAGCAAAAGGCTCATCTTCACTCGCCTGAGTCAATCCAACATGCATAGCAAGCGCTGCAGTTACGCGAGCACCATTACCACACATCTCTGCTAACGAACCATCTGCATTACGGTAGTCCATAAAAACCAATGTGCTCCTGCATCGTGAAAAAGCCTGAACCTGCTCAGCGCTCACATCAGGACACATGTTCAGGAGGAGCTAAACGATAATGCCATCTCCACCCAACCCAAAATGGCGGTCGTCAAGAGAACGTACTTCTTCAGGGGTCGGCTCGTATTCGCCGTGCTCATCGAACCAAATAACGAAATCATTGCCTGTGCCATGTGCTTTAAGAACTGTGCGAGGGAAAAAGTCATCACTCACCATATTAGCGGGCAATGTGTCAAGAAAATTATGAAGTTTGCTCGCTCACCGCAGTTTTGCGCGAGTTATGCTACGAGCTCTACGCACGTCATACGAGGACTAAACCAAAAAGATTATGGTTACGGAATTATTGATGTAGGCGGCGGTTACCGCGATATTTTTGGAGCAGGCGTGCTCGATGGTCTCGCTCAAAGCCGAACAGCAGTTTGATCGCTGCCTTACGGTATTTCTGCTGGCAGTGGAAAATTCACCGTTTTTAGCAGGTCAGCATAAGCGCAACCATCGCTTCTATATGGAGTATGCTTTTCGCCATCGTTACGCTTCGATGCGCAATCTGCTCACGACCCGCAATTTGTTGGTTTAGATTATGCTTACGGCACGCTGTCGAATCAGCGATGGCGAACATCCGCTCAATTACGAGGCTTTTGCCGCTAACCCTGCCGAGTTTACCGTGGTAGCAAGTAATGCGCTTACTGGTCAGCCGGAAATATTTAGTAAAGAGCATATGCATCAGGACGATTATTCCATTATTATGGCATCTTCCTGCGTGCCCGTTGCCAACAAGCCTATGCAGACTGATGACGTTCCCTTTATGACGGCGGTATTACTGATCCGATTCCTGTGCAGAGAGCTTTTGACGATGGCTGCGACCGCGTTGTGCTGATTACCACTCATCCTGATGATTTTTGTGCGCGATCCTCATAAAGATGCGGTTCTGCGCGCGTTCTACAACGCCTCGTATCCGCAGCTGCGCAGGCTTTACGCAACCGCGCGAAAGTGTATAACGATGAGATGACTGTGGCTCGTCAGTATGCTGCTGAAGGCCTACTTTTTATTGTGGTGCCCTGATGATACGTATGGTTTAGATACGTTGAGCAAAACACGTCAAGTGACCGCCTCGATATGTACAATGACGTGTGGGAAAAGCACAGAAGATTGTGGAATTTTTGGCAGGTTCGATGGCGACGAGTAATGTCTCTATTGGTATTTTTTCGATTCAGGTTTAGGCGGTATTTCGGTGGCGAAAGAAATTCATACGCTTATGCTCGTCTGAAAACTTGATTTTTATGGCGACCCGCCAACGCTCCGTATGGCGTGCGCTCAACTGAGGACGCAAGCCTTAGCATGCGCATTGCGGATGATTTTATTGCGCGCGGCGCTAAAGCCATCAGTAATCGCGCACATACGGCCACCAGCGCTGCCGCCCAGCTGATGCGCTCACCCATGATATTCCTATTATTGGCATGGAACCAGCGCTTAAGCTCGCCTGCGATTTAGGCGGCGGAAAGCCTCAGCACGTTATCGTAACCGCTACGGAACTGCTTTGCGCGAGAAGAAGTTCGCTGCGCTTTATGCACCGTTTTTCGGCCACGCATACGATTGAGAAGCAGCCGTGCCCCGTGCTTTGGTGGATATTATTGAGAACGGTCGTCTCGAAGATGCTGAGGTTGCGAACAAGACCTTGCGCGGCTATCTCGATGCCTACGATTAGTATAGCGTGAATTCTATTGTTTTGGGTCGCAACACATTTACGTATTACCGCGATTATTTCCGCGCTCTTTGTGCCCCAGCATGTGCGCATTGTGGATGGCAATGAGGGCACAGCACGGCATGTTCGCGATGTGTTGGCTGAGCGCGATGAGCTGGCAAGCAATAATGAAGGTATCTATTATCCTGCTCAACTCATCGGATGATCCGCGCATGATGGAGTTATCGAATTATTTTTGGTCACTGTAATCTTGAGCAGAAAATCTACCTGTTCATCCTCTCCTCAGCAAAATATGCTCGCCAGCGCTCGTAGTCCCCAATTTTTATAGAATTCTTGGGCAGCGAAATTGTATTGCCACGCCCAGCCACAGCCAATCAGCTTTTCTTCGCGAGCAAAATCAACAGCTGGTCTCATATGAAACTTCCTAAACCGCGACGTTTGAAACGAGGCATTACGCATAAACGCTGAACTTTCAATACTGTCTTGCGGAATCTTTCGTTGTCTCGCAGCGCCTGTTACGGTTCAGCTTCATAAAAGCAGCTATTTCACCGCTGGCTGTATCGATAAGCGCAGTGTCGTATAGTTGTCAGCCAGCTCGTCTCTGCGTGTTCTCAAGAGTATGCGTCCGCGCAACATAGTCATCGTCATCGCGCGGCGTAGACGTGAGCAAAAAGGTATCTTCAAAGGTAAGCGCCAACCCATTGCAAAAGCCTGTGCATCTTTTTAGCTCCAGAGTGCTGTATTCTAAACCGTCTAAATTTGGCTTTTAGCGGTGCGTTGCCTGAATGTTTTGGTCTGGCAGGAATTGTAGCGATAGTAAAACCTTGTGAGTTAAGCACCGTGTGCTGCGCGGTGTGGTCTGCTCAATCAGATAGTTGCGCAGTACGTGGGCATGATTAATCACAAGGTCTTTTGCGCCAAAACAAGAGTACTGCGAATCAGCGTGCTCGTGCATAAGTGTGAGCAAGCGCTCAACAGCAGGATTATTGTCGAGTTCTGCACGATACCGAGCTGCGAATTCACTGTAACGAGCGCGGTCATGATTCCACCACGTGCGCAGCTGAGGTGAAGGAGCTATATCTTTTAACCATCCATCCAGCTGCGCTTTAGTTTTCGAAACGCCACGCGGCCAGAGACGATTCACTCAAAATGCAGGTAGCCATCAACTCTCAGGAGTAGCAGGAGCGTAAGCGTTTTTAAAGCAATATCGGTCACATTTCAGCTAGCGCGCGGCGTCTCATTTTA
>BNJU01003574.1_pt1 | contig 27286 bp, 23 predicted proteins | sample 8539281 | NCBI WGS metagenome assembly BNJU01 (sample SAMD00202456, study PRJDB9452) | human saliva metagenome | isolation source: human saliva | place: Japan
AAAGCTGAACAGCTAACCTTTACCCTCAGCTGGTTGCCAAGTTACTCATAGCCAAAAAGAACCTTTGCGCAATGCAAAGATTCTTTTGTTTTATGAAACTTGGACTTGAAGTTGATCAACCAATTGTCCATCAACAGTCAGATTTAGATAGAAATCCAAGGTCTTATCAGCAGCAAAATACAGGGTTGGTAGGCACAAATCTTTTTTGCTTTCCCCTGCTTGGAATTGAAGGACTTGAATCTCGTCCTGATAGGCGACACCATGGACACCTGTCCCCGGCTGAATCGAAATCTTAGCCTCCAAAGGAGTACTACTTTCGCTACGTTCAATCCTAAAATGAAGAGTCTCTCCCTTTGTCACAGCTAGACTTTTTTCTGCAAATGCTAATCCCTGAACAGCTACTTTTTGTGATAAGCTCGGAGTTTTATAGAGGGCAATCTTGGTCAATACAGGCATAGATTGTGCATCGGTAATGATCACGCGCACCTTCTGTGCCTCTACTAGCAGTCCTCGCAAGAGGCGCTTATGACCAACTGTAAAGCCCCTGCCGAATTCCTGCCAGACGCCATCCATCTCTACTTGCACATGAAAAGCAGCGATTCGTTGCCCTAGCTTCAAATCTTCTCTTAACTCAATTACATCAAAAGTTTTAGGTGACCCTAAGTCGAGTTCTAGCTGGATGGGCAAGTCTGCATCGCTTGCCCAAGAACTGGTATCAAAGCCATCTGTTAGATGATGACAAGCAAAGTCTTCGGAAAGAGCGGGAACAGATACCTCAGCTCCCAGAGCCAAATCTTCTTTATAAAGCTCATTGCGATAAGCCGCAAATTCATAGAGGCGTTCAATATCCTTTGCATCAAAGAGACCATCTTGATTCGGTGGAATATTGAGCAGGAGTGGAGTTCCTCTCCCAACCGAGTGAAAGTAGATTTCGACCAACTCCTCGAGAGACTTAGGATCCTGATCCTCATGGTAGAACCAGCCCGGCCGGATAGAGACATCTGCCTCACCAATTGAAAAAATCGTACCCGAAGGATCTCCGTGCTGAAGATAGTCCAACTCTGCTTCTGTTCCTAGTTTGTCAGGATTCACCTTTTGCCATAGGGGATCACCCGCATATCCTCGTTCATTGCCAATCCAGCGAATGCTGGTGCCTTCTGTTGAGAAAATCAAGCAATCACCCTGCAGGTCGAGAATGGTTTCAAACCATGTCTCAAATTCATAACTGACCTTTTGTGCGCCCTCTCCTCTGGCACCATCCATCCAGACCTCAGCAAATTTTCCTGCATTTCCATAGGCAGGATTTGATAAAATCTCCTTCAACTGTGCCAGATAATAGGCATTATAGTCCGCTTCTCGCTCCACATGGTAGAGAGGACTGTGGGCATCCCAAGGTGACAGGTAGACCCCCATATCCATATCAAACTCAGTAACAGCTTGAGATACTTCAAAAAGCAAGTCCCCCCTCTCCATTCCTCCAAGGACTAGCCTTGACCGAATAGTCTGTATAAGCCGTCGGATAGAGGACAAAGCCATCGTGGTGCTTGACCACCAAAATCAACTTTTTAAAGCCCGTTTCCTTGAGTACACGAACCCACTCACGCGCATCTAGCTGTGTTGGGTTAAAGCGTTCAGGGTCCTCCTGACCTGTCCCCCATTCCTGATCATAAAAAGTATTGGGACCAAAATGGATAAAGGCTGCTAGTTCATCCTCTAAATACGCTAGCTGGGCCTGACTAGGCAAGGGGCCGTGCGGTTTTATTTCTCTTACCATATTACTTCCTATCTACATTTTTCTTTACTTTTTTGGCATGTACTTGCAATTCTGTTAACGCTAGGGGACTTGCCAAGTTTTCAAATCGAAGACGAAGGGCATAGGTCTCCACCTTGTCAAATTCAAAACGAAGCTCTTCACCCCTATCACTTGAAACCTTTCGGATGCCTGATACAGGTCGCCAATTCTTTTCTTGTTTGAGAGCAGAATCCTTATCCAAATGGTTTGGAGTCCGAGGCAAACTAGGCTCATTCCCTATGTAATAATCAATAAAGGTCGGTTCCACCGCCGCGTATTCTTGATTCTCAACATAATACAAGGTCACGTTATCCACGAATCGCGGTTTTAAAATCCCTGCATCTCCAAAAATAATGCCCACGCTGGCTTGCTCTGACTTGGCAATCCAAGTATTGGCTGTCGATTTCTTCCGAGAAATGACCTTGTCATTGAGGTAAGAGGCTGGGTGATTCGGTTCTGAATGAGAAGCAAAGACCAGAGGCAGGTTGGATCCTGTCCACTGATTGGAAATAACTTCCCCATCTACACCGGCAGCTGTCACATGGATGGTAACTGTTGCCGGCAACTCACAGCCCGCTACCTGCCCTGTGAGTACACATTCTCCTACCTGAGCATAGACTTGGGGGTCGAGTTCATTCCAAGTCACCTTGGACGTATCTCGTCTGCCATCTGATAAGACTAGCTTAACTCGGTCTGGTAAATGTGGGGGTTCCTTGACAAGCGTCCAAACCCTTTCGGGTTCAATAGTGCAAATCCCTTGAACACAAACCTGAGCAGAAGCCTTTAAATCCAAACCCTCTAGCTGACCAGATACCGTAAACTCATGAAAGCTTGCTATATCTTCTTCCGAGATTGCTTCCCAAACAACCTTAACTCGTTTTGTACCACCGAACTCATAATCTACCAAAACCGAAGACGGCAGCTGTGGATAAGTCCCCTTATCTGTATACAAGCGAAGTGGTCTTACAGAAACTGCCTGCCCTAGTGAGGTATTTTCTGCAATCTGCAAGTGAGTTTGATAGGTTTTCCCTTGATAAATGGCACTGATAACCAAGTCGCCTGCAGACAAGCAATGAAGCACTCCCTGCTTGATAATAGCGTGGGCACTACCACTCGCCTCCCAAATCACTTCACTATTCCCCACCTTGTTCACAGGGTTATCCACAGTTTGTGGATAAAGTCCAATAGCTGGGGAAGCCCCTTCTTGTAATCCTGCCTTCTTGTCCACTCGAATCTCAAACAAGCGCTGATTTTTCACTTGCTGGCAATCCAAAGCCTCTCCCACTAAGAAATCAAAACTTGCTGGCTCTAGCCCTCTGGCACTAGCTTTTACTCTTACCTGACCTGCCTGCTCCAAGCTCTGAACTAAAACAACACCCTTACCATGAAAGGCTTTCCTCTTAAACCGACCATTTTTCTGAGCCTGATAACGTTCACGACTGGCCTGCCTGCCGTTGTCCACACCTACAATACGAGCAGGGCCTTCCATTTCAAAATGAAGCTGATTGGAAGCACTCGGCACCCAATTTCCAGCTTGGTCCAATACATCAAAATAGAGATAGAGGAGGTCTTGCCCATCTGGTTCCAGTTGTATTTTCTCGGCATGTAACCCGATTTGGGCTGGCTTGCCTGCAGTCACCACCCTATCTTCTGCCACAATCTGACCTTGACGGTCATAGGCCACAGCATGCAATTCTCCCGGTTGATAAGCCAAACGCCATTCGAGATAGAGCTGGTCAGATCCTTCTCCCTCTTGGTATTTTCTGACATCTGAAGTCCATTTTTCCTGAAAGGTCTTCCTACCTTGAGATTTCCCATTGAGAAATAGCTCTACCGAACTAGCATTTGAATACACTCGAACAGGGATATCCCCATACTTATCCACAACTTGTTGATAACTCTTGTGGATTTCCCAATTCCAGTGGGGCAGGATATGAACCATAGGCTGCTGATCTAGTGCCAACCACTGACTTTGATAGAGATAATAATCATTTTTAGGAATCCCTGCCGTGTCCACAATCCCAAAATAGGAGCTCTTGACAGGTGTGTCATTTTGATTGTGCCAAGGAGTCGGCTCTCCGATATAGTCCACTCCTGTCCAGATAAACTGACCTGCGTAGTCTAGCCGATTTCTATCTGCTATCCAAGAAGCCGTCGCTGTCTTCCCCCAAGGAACTCGATCATTACCATAGTCCGACTGTTCAAAATTCCGCACGCGGCGATTATCCCCAACCCATTCCTTATCTGGGCGAAAATAACTATCACGCGTTCGGGTAGCCGATGATGTTTCAGAGCCATAAAGTCGCCACTTGGGATGTCTTTTGCGAATTCCATCAATATTGTCTTCCGAGTAATTCAAACCCACCACATCCAGCAAATCAGCAATCTTTTCATGACCTCCAGAACCATCTCCAAAGCGGAATTGATCCATTCCCATGGTCACAAAACGACTATCATCAAGCCCCTTAACCCTTTCTCGCAAGCGTTTGATAGTCTTCAATGAATGAACATCGCCATTTGCTTCGCTGACTTCATTTCCCAAGGACCACATAAAGATAGCTGGATTGTTCTTACCACGCTCAATCATGATTCGCAAATCATAATCTGACCAGAAATCGCCTGCTTTCGCTTCTGGATGAGTCGCTTCTTCCTCAAAAAAACGACCATAGTCATATTCTTTCTTGCCTCCATACCAAGTATCAAAGGCTTCTTCTTGGATGAGTAGCCCCATTTTGGCGGCTATATCTAGTAAGATACTACTAGCTGGATTATGGGTAATTCGAATCGCATTGACACCCATTTCCTTCATCTGGCGCAAGCGTCTCTCAGCAGCTGACCTGTTTCCACAGCACCCAGCGCTCCGTAGTCATGGTGCAAACAAACCCCATGAATCTTCGACCAGCGACCATTTAGAAAGAAGCCCTTATCCGCTTGCCAATCCATATAGCGGTAACCAAAGGTCTCCTCTACTTCATCAACCAAAATGCCATTTTTGTAAAAGCGAGTCTTCAATTGGTAAAGGTGGGGATGATCAATATCCCAAAGCAAAGGTTGAAAAATTGATATTGCTTGTTGGAAATGATGTTTGTCCCCAGCTTCAATCACTAGAGAGTCTGTCGCCTGCCAGTCTGACAGCTGTTGCCCATCATACCAGATACTCTGCTCCAAATGCACCGACACGGACTGAGGTCCATCATTTGAAACCTTACTTTCAAGCTGAGTTTCAACCCATCCATCTCTTTGTTCCTTGAGCTTGGGACTTACTATCTTAATCCCATATAAATCCAGATGCACCAAATCTGTAATCAACAATTTTACTTCTCGGTAAATACCGCTACCAGAGTACCAACGACTGCTAGGTTGCTGATTGTCCACAAAAACCGCAAGCTGGTTGGCTGTCCCATCATTTCTTAGATAAGGCGTGATATCATAAGAAAAGGGTGCATAGCCATTGGGATAATAGCCCAGCACTTGTCCGTTAATATATACTTGGGAATTCATGTAAACCCCGTCAAACAACAAACGCACCGATACAAGACTGGCATCTTCTTCCAAGTAAAACTGTGTCCGATACCAGGCTTGACCCCCGTTTAACTGACCACCCTCATTTTGCGCTGGCGAATACTGGTCAAAATCATTGTAAATACTCCAGTCATGCGGCACTTGAATGGCCTGCCAATTTTCCCTCTGAAAATCCGGTGCCAAGGCTTCTTCTTTCCCCACCTCTTGACTAAAAAACCAGTGATTTCGTAAAACTTCTTCTCTTCTCATACAAGCATTCCTCTTTAAACGACTCTAATGATTTGACTATAGCACAAAACAAAAGCGCTTTCAAGACTTCCTCCGTCACTCCCTAAATCCTCAGAAAAGATTCTATAATTTGTGGAGGAGAATTTAGTCCTCAAAGCTACAAGGGTAATACAAAAAGAGCCTGTTGCCAAGCTCTTTAGTCTATTATTTCTTCTCAGCGCGGAGGGCTGACAAGATTTGTGTACGGATATCATCCACACCATTTGGAGTATTTGGTAAAAAGATCGTTTGATTTCCTTTAGAAGCAAAGGTGTTCAAGGTATCCAAATACTGGTTGGTCAAGAGGATAGACATGATTTGCTCTTCTGTCATGCCAACATTGGCTTCCTTGAGTTCTGTGATAGACTCTGCCAATCCATCCACAATCGCCTTACGTTGTTGGGCAATCCCCACACCATGAAGGCGGTCTTTTTCTGCTTCGGCTTCAGCTGCAGTGACAATTTTAATCTTGTCAGCTTCCGCCAATTCTTGCGCTGCGACCCGCTTGCGTTGCGCCGCATTGATTTCATTCATGGATTGCTTAACTTCTGCATCTGGCTCCACCTTTGTAATCAAAGTTTTCACGATAATGTAGCCGTAAGTGGTCATTTCTTCTGCTACTTGGTGTTGGACTTCAAGGGCAATCTCATCTTTTTTCTCAAACAATTCATCCAAAGTTAATTTTGGAACAGAAGAGCGAAGGGCGTCTTCGATATAAGATTTAATTTGAGATTCTGGACGCATGAGTTTATAGTAGGCGTCTGTCACGCTCTGCTCATTGACACGGTACTGAGTCGCTACATTCATCATAACGAACACATTGTCCTTGGTCTTAGTCTCAACCACAATATCGCTTGCAACAAGCGCAACTGAATCCGAGCTGCAATCGAGTCAATTCCAAAAGGCAAGCGAATATGAATACCGCTATTGGCAACCTTTTGGTATTTCCCAAAGCGTTCAATAATCGCCACCGACTGCTGACGAACCACATAAACTGTACTCAGTGTGACTATCACCAATAGGAGCACACAAACCACCACAAAAATCATCAAAAATGTTGCCATTATCGTGACCTCCAGCATTATTTTTTCCTGTATTATAGCACATTTAAAGAAGGCTGTGCAGTTTTTACTGCGATTTTTCCTGAAATGTCAATAATTAGAGGTGAATTGTCACATTGTCGTCTAATCTCTTGCTAAAACAACTGGTAAAGAATTAGTGCACCATGATCGTTCTTTCTAACTCCGTTGATTATCAACATACTATCTGAGCTTTACAAGTCGTGGACAAAGAAACGAAGCAAGTAACGGTTAAGCCCTTTAAAAGACTCACAAAAAACATCATTACAATGAACCGCACTCCAATAGTTCAAGCATGAAGTGAGGTTGATGATCTAAATTTAGTATGGTATACTATTTTTGTCATCGGTTACCGATTACGTTCCTTACGGTTCGTGAGAGGAGGTGAAACTAATGAACCTTATCATAGAGCTCGCTCTTACTATTATAGCGGACGTCATAGCAGGAATTATCTTATATTTCGTCTGCAAATGGCTAGATAGTAAGGAGTAGACCGAGTGACTAGCCTATCAACACCCGTTAAATCGCTAAGATACGTCAAAAAAGCCCTTAACTACGGCCATAGTTAGGGGCTTTGGTGTTCTAATGAACCTTATCAACTAACTACATTCTAGCACATAACCCCCGATATTTCAAGAGTTTTATTTATTTTTTAAAGTTCTAAAAGGTCTATAATGAAGTTAGCCATCTAGTACCCAAAAACCGACTAGCTCTTATGAACTAGTCGGTTTCTCATCAATGCGCTAACATTTCTTGGGCGATTTCTTGGCCAGATAGGTTTTCTGGATAGTAGGTTGGCCAGTTATCCATTTCTTCAAAGAGGGCTTCTTGGCTTGTGCCTCCAAAGAAGATATGGAAATGTTCTGCCTTAACTGGGGCGATATTGTGGTCGCTAAACTGAACATACTTGAACTGTCCAGCGTCTGCATCTGTCGCTTCAAAGAGGAAGCGTACGCCACGATTGCCTTTCTTGTAAGTCAAGATTTTCTTACCAACATACTTGTAAGTATATTTCTTGCTTTGTCCACCTTGAACAAATTCCATAGTATTATCAGTAATGTTGATCTTAGTGACATCTGTCTGATAGCCTTTGTATAGTAAGCCTTGTACTCAGCCTGGGTCATCTTACCAGTCAACTTAGCCTTGTAGTCAAAGACTTGGTCAAACGTACCATCTTCAAGGAAAGGATAAACTGATTGCCAGTTACCTGCATAGTCACTCAAGTTGCGGTCCTTGACATCTGCATCTTCAAAGTAACCATTTTGGACTGTCTTGGTATCCTCTGACTTTTCAGGCTCGATTGCTGGACCTTCTTGGTCCGTTGTTTGTTTCAGAGCCTTGAGGTTTTTCCCCATCACAGAAATGTAGTTTTCGCCAGCCTTGGTATCCTCTTCTGTCAGACTTTCTAAAGGATTAAGGACATCAGTTTTGACACCTGCTTCTTTTGAAAGTGTATTAGCAAGGGCCTGTGAGGCATTTTCTTCAAAGTAGATATAGGCAATTTTATTTTTCTTGACGTACTCTGTCAATTCTGCCAAGCGAGCAGCTGATGGCTCTGCATCTGGAGAAAGGCCTGAGATTGCTACTTGTTTGAGTCCATAGTCCAAGGCAAGATAGTTAAAGGCTGCGTGTTGAGTCACAAAGCTCTTTTGTTTGGCTTGAGACAAGCCTTCTGCATAAGCCTTATCCAAGGCTTGCAATTTTTCGATATAGGCAGCAGCATTCTTCTCAAAGGTCTCTTTTTTATCAGGATAATCTGCTGATAAGCTATCACGGATATGCTCTACTAGTTTAATGGCACGAACTGGTGATAACCAAACATGGGGATCGAACTCATGGTGATGTCCTTCTTCTCCATGGTCATGGTCTCCCTCTTCTTCCTCGCCACCTGGTAAGAGCAACATATCGCCTGTCGCCTTGATGGTTTTCACCTTTTTCTTATCCAAGGTATCTAGCAATTTAGGGACCCATGTTTCCATGTTTTCATTTTCATAAACGAAGGTATCTGCATCTTGGATTTTGGCAACTGCCTTGGCAGACGGTTCATATTCATGGGGTTCTGTACCAGCACCGATGAGGAGTTCTACATTAGCCGTATCTCCTGCGACTTGCTTGGTAAATTCATAGACAGGATAAAAGGTTGTCACGATATTTAGTTTGCCATCTGCCTGCTTTTGATTGGAACAAGCCACTAAAAACAAGGCACATAGACTGGCTAGCAATAAGCTAATTTTTTTCACGTTAGTCTCCTATTTGATAAAACGTCTTACTAAACTGATGAGTAAAAAGACAGTTACAAAAATAATGGTAATACTTGCACTTGCAGGTGTTTCTGCATAGTAGGAAATGTAAAGTCCTGCTACCATTCCCAAAAATCCAATAGCACTGGCAAGCAGCATAACCGATTTAAAGTTTTTCCCCAGACGCAGGGCTATACTAGCTGGCAAGACCATAATGGTCGATACCAGAAGAGCTCCCGCAGCTGGAATCATAAGGGCAATGGCCACCCCCGTCACCATGTTAAAAAGAATGGACATGGTACGAACTGGCAAGCCATCCACAAAGGCCGTATCCTCATCAAAGGTCAAAATGTACATCGGACGAAGGAAGAGGAAGGTCAAAATCAAAACAACCGCCGCAATGACAAAGAGGGAAATGACCTGCTCTTCGCTAATAGTCACAATCGAGCCAAAAAGATACTGGTCCAAACTCATTGAACTAGAGCTTTTACCCTTGCTCATGACAATCAGAGAAACAGCCAGACCTGTTGACATGAGGATAGCTGTCCCGATTTCCATAAAGTTCTTGTAAACCGTACGGAGATACTCCAGGAAGACTGCCGCAATCAAGACAATAGCAATAGTAGAAATAGTCGGAGAAATCCCCAGAACCAGACCAAAGGCTACACCCGAAAGCGAAACGTGGCTAAGGGTATCACTCATCAAACTCTGACGACGCAAGATAAGGAAGGTTCCAAGAACTGGCGAGAAAAGACTCATGGCAATAACAGCCAGAAAGGCACGCTGCATAAAGTCATAAGATAATAAACTAAGCATGGCCCACCTCCTGATCATTTTCATGAACGTTGAAACAACGCCATGGCGAATCTTGGTTACGGACTAGATGAATATTGCGATCAGCATAGTCCTTAACTTCTTCAGGGTCATGGGTAATCATCAAAACAGCCTTGCCGTGATGATGGGCGCTGTGGTGCATGAGTTCGTAAAATTCATTTTTACTTCCTGCATCCATCCCCGTTGTCGGCTCATCTAGTATAAACACATCTGGATCCGAAGCAAACATGCGCGCAATCACCGCTCGCTGCTTTTGTCCCCCAGAGAGAGACCCCAAGCGTTTGTCTCGGTGTTCCCACATACCAACTGAGTCCAAACTAGCCTTGATATGCTCCTCATCATGAGCATTCAAACGACGGAACCAACCTTTTCGCGGATAGCGACCCGACTTGACAAACTCATAAACCGTACTTGGAAAACCAGCATTAAAACTGGCAATCTGTTGAGGAAGGTAGGCTATTCTCAATTTCTTACCCTGCGTATTTGTCTTTGAAATGGTTACCTTACCAATGCGTGGTTGGAGAATTCCAAGACTGGCCTTGATCAGTGTCGTCTTAGCCGCCCCATTTTCCCCCGTCAAGGTAACAAATTCCCCACTATCAACACTATAATTGATATGTTCAAGAACGGGCTCCTTATCATAATAGAAGGATAAATCCTCTACCGTAATGTATCTCATTATTTGATTTCTCCTACTAAAGCAGTCAAAAACCGCTGAATCACTTTTTGTTCATTTGGAGTAAACTGAGTCGCCACTTGTTCATAGGTTAAAAGTGTATGTTCATGGTGATGATGGTGCTCCTCAGCGATTGGACGAGCCAAATCAGTCAACTGATAAAAAATCACACGCGCATCCTTCGGATCTTTAGATGTTTCCAACATCCCTTCCTTGACCAAAGACTTAATGGCCTTTGTAACTGCCGCCTGACTGACATTGAGACGACGAGCCAACTCTGAATTTGTTAAAGATTCCTCTGACAAGAGCATGAGAATGTGCTCCTGAGTATTGGTCAGGGCCACCTCGCTAGTACAATGACCTATTAGGATTTCATGCTGATTTTCCGCCTGCAAAATCACCTCATTCAAAAAAGCATCGATATCCTTCGCTAGCTGTCTCATATCTGACTCCTTTCCTTTTGGATTTCTCTTTTTTAAGAGAAAATACTATTCTTTGAAATTATTTACTGGTTAATTATATCACAACCAAAAAAAGAGTCAAGAAAAAACGTGAAAACTAGTTTCATCCTTGAACTCTTCTATACTATTATCTATTGAAATTTCTTGACATCTCCATCGTATGTCGCCTAGTGTCTAATCCTATTTCCGAAGGCACGACACTTTTTTATTCAAATTATATATAAAATGGAGAAGACCAAAGTCTTCTCCAAATGCATACCTTACTTCACTCAAGAAGTCTAGCAATCTATAACTAGAAACTCATTAAAATTTTGAACAAATTTTACTCATTATCCTTCTTGCGAAGAACGATACTTAGACCACTCAAAATTCCAACAAATCCGAATGCTGCCAAGGCTGTGTTCGATTCCGTACCAGTATTTGGCAATTGAGTTACCTCAGTTGATGGAGCTGGATAAGTGTTTCCATCCGGATTGTAATTTGAAGGTACTGGTTTGTTCGGAACTGCCGGTGTTCCCGAATCTTCCGCCACAGGTACAGGTGGTTTTGGAGTCTCGTTTCGTTGAGGTGTTGGGGCTGGTTGTGGTGTAGGAGTTGGAGTTGGAGTCGGAGTTGGACTTGGCTCTGGTTGAGGTTTTGGTTCTTCAGGAATTTTCAATTCTGGAATATCCACAACTGGCGGATCCAATGGAACTACTCCACCATCAAATTCTGGCACTTCAACTTTTGGAGCATCAATTTGCATCACATATTGGTAAACAATAGTAGTAACACCTTCTTTAACCAATCCTTTTTCTTCCACAGTATTGTTAAACTTATCTCCTGCTGGAAGAACACGTTTCAATCGGAATGTCACTCCATCTACTTCAATAGTTTCAGGAGCTGTCACAGCGTACTCTTCTCCTGTAGATTTGTAAGTCGTTTCTTCTTTATCACCAGTAGTTGTAGTTGTTGCTTCAGCTACAATGACATTGTTCTTAGCGACTACATCATCAGCAAGGAAGTTTTCATTAATATCTACGAATTTAACGATAACTGTTCCTTTTTTATCTTTTGCGTAATCACGTACACTGTTTGGTTTATTCTGAGAATACTTAACAACAACCGCTGAATCTTTAGATTCATGTGTTACAGTTAACTCATCTACCTTAGCTTTATCTACAGTGTAATCTTTGATTTCTGGTGACACTACTTCGACAAGTTTTTGTTCTGGAGTCCAATCTGTTGTGTACGTCACTTCACCAGTTCTACTGTTGATTTCGGCAGTTCTTGTGAAACGAGCACTTTGGTTAACAGGTGCACTTGCTTCTTGTCCTTCTTTTGGTCCATTTTCATAAACATAAGTGATATCACGTTTCACTTCTGTTAGTAAACCTAAATCTTTGTAGGTGCGACCTTTGGATCATTAGGAATCTTATACTCTGGTTTTGGAGGATTTTGATTACCATCGTTAGGCTTCGTTGGATCTACTGGAATAATGTAGTCATATTGGTATACAACTGTCGTAGTTCCTACTTTTACCTTACCTGTTTCTTCTAATACATTATTGTATTTATCAGAAACTTCATATACTCCACTATATTTATATTTCTTACCATTCGCTTCGATAACGTCTTTACGGCTTGCTACAGTGCTGTATTCTTCATTTGTTGGTGTATATGTTGTTTCTTCACGATTTGCATAGACTTTTGTCGTAGCTTTTTCTACTACTGCATTATCTTTAACAGTTACCGCTTCACTGATTTCATTTCCTTGAGCGTCTACATACTTAACAACTACAGAACCTTTTTTGTCTTTTGCTGCATCATGTTCGATAATTTCAGAATTTTCACGGTATTTAACAATTTCGCTACTGTCTTCAGATTCGTGCGTTACTGCTAATTCAGCTACTTTTTCTTTATCAACTGCATATTTATCGATTTTTGGCGATACTACTTCTGCAAGTTTTTGTTCTTTAGTCCACTCACTTGTGTAGACCACTTCACCAGTTCTACTGTTGATCTCTGCAGTTCTTGTGAAGCGTGCATTTTGATTAACAGGTGCACTAGCTTCTTGGCCTGCTTTTGGTCCATTTGCGTAAACATAAGTGATATCACGTTTGACTTCTTTTAAGAGACCTAAGTCTTTGTATGAACGGTTTTGTGGGTCATTAGGAATCTTATCCTCTGGTTTTGGAGGATTATTATCACCTTCATTAGGCTTAGTTGGATCTACTGGAATAACATAATCGTATTGGTATACAACTGTTGTAACTCCTTCTTTCACCTTACCTGTTTCTTCTAATACGTTGCTGAATTTATCAGAAACTTCGTACACACCACGGAAGACATATTTCTTACCATCTTTAGTGATTGTATCTACTTTTTTCTCAGCAGCATTGTAGTTTACATCATTTTCTGTTACTTCATCACGTGTTGATAGGACAACATCACCTGATTTAGTAGCGTATGTTTTCGTTGTTTTGACAACTGCATCTGTCACTACATTTTCTGCGTCTTTGATTTCATTACCATCAACGTCAACGTACTTAACAACTACTGAACCTTTAGCTTCAGTTACTGTCAGAGTTGCATCTTCTTTTTTATCTAACACATAGCTGTAGATAACGTGTTGCTCACCTTCTGTTACATCACCTGTCGCTGGGGCTGAATCAGATGTTTGCCCTACATATTTATAAACTAAACCTGTTGCTTCGTCTTTTAGAGTTGGGTATTGTTTATCAGTAGTGTCGTATTTTTCTGTAGCTGTACGTTTTTCTTTACGTTCAGATACTTTTACACCTTTTGAGTAAGTTACATAAGTATCTTCATACTCAACTGGCACTTTATCTTTCACTACTTCTGTTTCTTTTAATGTTTTTAACGTTCCATCTTCGTTGATCACAACGTGTTTCACATCAACAGAACCTGTTTTTGTAACTTCTGATTTAGACGGAGTTTTCTCTTCTTCACTTACTAGACGATATTCGTAAACAACTTCTGTAGTTCCTTCTACTACTTTACCGCTAGCAGCTGGAGAACCTTGTTTTAGACCTACATACTCGTATGTAAATCCAGTATCAGCATCCACTAAGGTTGGATATTGTTTTGGTGTCGTGTCGTAGTTTTGTTCTACTGTTTTAACATCAGTGCGTTCGTCAACTTTTGTTTCACCTGAATATAAGCTTACGATAGTTTTTGTTTCTAATGTAACATTATCTTTATCAGTTTCTGTTTTTAATTGTTTTCCATCAGTTGTGACGTACTTGATAACGACGCTACCTTGTTTAGAGGCTGTTGTAGTACCCGCTTCTTCTTTTGTGATTTTTAAGTTGTAATAGTGAGTGACGACTGGTTTTTCCTCACCCATTACTTTGTAAGCACGGATTGGTGTGATAATTTCTTTTTTAGTGAATGTCGCTGATTCAGTTGTCTCTGTACGAGTTCTTGTACCATTATCACCACTAATGATGTATTTATTTTCAGCAACAGTTTCTGTAGGAATATACTTTTCATCTGTTACTTTTGCATCTCCTGTAACTGTTACTGTACCGTCTGCAGCAATTTCAACTTTTCCTTTGTTAACTAACGTAGTTACAGTCGTTTCTTTATCAGGCTCAGTTTCATCTAATGGAATATAGTCATCTGGCTTACCAGTATAAACAGTGTACTCTTTAATTTTTTTAGTTGTTTCTACATCGATATAAGCATTAGATTCTTCTGGAGAATATTTATACTCTGTTGTCGAAATAATTTTTCGATAGGTACTACCATTCAGTTCACTAGTTTCTGTAGGGTTCCCAGCATTTACTGTCAATTCTCCAATAATTTTAGGAAAGTTTGCCAACGCTTCTCTAAGTTTAGTATCATCAGCATATCCTTTATCCACATCAATTGGTGAATGCAATACAACTCTTCCTTCATTATAAGAAGTGTCTCCTGGAGCATGTTTCAAAAGTCCCATTTCTAGTTTTCCAGATTGAATGTCATCCTCTAATTTTTTTAAGTGTGCATCTAAACGGGCTCTAGCTGCTTTTATATTTTCTATTTCTGTTGCATCTGTTGCTTTCCCTTCCAAAAAGTCTAAAGCTTTATAATTGGCAATCGTATAATCTTTTAATACATCTTTTAAAGATTTATTGAGTCTATCTCTATCTATTCTGTGATTATAACTATACACTTCACCTGTTGCTACATTTTCAACCTGTGAACCGTCATATCCACCATTAAAAGCCAGTAAAGCATATGTTGGGTCTTCACTTGGTGTTATTTCAATATCATCTGCTGTTCCATAAATTCCATCAACTCCAGGCTTCAGATAATGGTTAGCTGGAGCAATCGGTGTATCAAAAGTTACATCTGTCGTAATATAACTTGAAAAACTCTCTTTTCTATATTTTTTAACTTTTTCATCTGGTACATTAAAAGCTGAGAAAGTAACTGTACCTTTTTTAGTTTTCGTAACAGCTTTTCCTTGACCCACTGCATAAGTGTCTTTATCAAGAACAAGAACTGTATCCCCTTCTTGAAGGGTTACGTTTTCTTTGGTAAACTCTTTAGCGTCAGCTTGACCCTCTTTCCATTTTGTAACGGCATCTTCATCACTAGTTACACCATTATCTGCTACAACATACTTACCGTATTGACCATCAGCTGTCTCTTCCACAAGATAGACTTTGCCTTTTGTTTTAGTATAGTCAATCTCACCTAGTTTGTTATGCATTCCTTCGGGAGAGACTGCTGCTTCAATATCGTTGAAACGAGTTTTATCATAAGTAAGCTTATCAGCACCTTCTACTTCAGATTTCCCAGCATACTCATAAACTTTACCATTCGCTTCTACTATATCTTTTTTACCAGTATCTTTTGAAACAACTGCTCCTGGTTGAGTCACAGTTGATTCACGGTAGTCTTTACCATCTGTATCGTAAGCAAGACCTTTTTTATCATAAGGCGTTTTAACTGATCCTGTTCCCGCTTCTACTGTTTCTGATTTTAATAATGATTTATCAGAATCCAATTTGTAATTTACAGTTGCTTCGGATTTAACATTTAAAGTATCAGTTCCATCAGCATCGCCTGTATTGCTGTTCGCTTTTGTTGGTTCAGCTGTACCTTTTTCTAATACTGCGTCAACTTTTACAGTTTTTGTTACATCTTGATCATCTGTAAAAGTTGTAGCTGATGTTGAAGCTACTTTCGATGTATCGGTCACCATTGTAGCCGTATCTGTACCATTAGAAGTAACATTAGCAGCTACTGGACTTGCACCGACTGCTAAAGCGATACCTGTTGCCAAAATCGTTGCCCCAATTAACTTAGAATCTGTTCGACCATCCTTGTATTTACGAAGAGAAAATTTCTCCTGCCTATCAGTATGAAACATAAAACATCGCCTTCCTAAAAATTTCATTGTTTTTTTATGTTTTTGAATCTATAAAATGTGCGCTAAAAACTATAAAACTAAGAAAGTTTTACGCTTTCAATTATATCATATTTCTAACAATGATATATACTTATACATCTCAATTATTTCTTTTTTTTGATAGTCTTTAGCAAAGGTCGCTGATGCATAACGACCTTCTTTTTGATAAGCATTGAGCCACAAGATTAACTCCCCAATGTCACCAAATGTTGTGACACCTTTGGACTGACTCTTATAGTATCTATGAGCTAAATCTGTATCAGACAAAAGACAGACCAAACCCTTGGCAGATGCTTCTACAGCCGCATTGGCAAAGCATTCACTCATAGAACAGGAGAGATAGCCTTGGTGTTTCTCATAAGGAATTTCTTCTAGAAAACCTGCATAATGGACATTCGACGGCAGATCTTTCTGGCTATAGCCATCTGGTAAATTACCATAAATCGTTAACTGACTATCCGGCACCTGTCGAAAGGCCTCAATCGCCCAGGAACAACGTTTGACCATCGTCATATTACCAACGATGCACCAATCAGTGACTCTTGCATATTCTTTTTTCAAAAATCGATCCACAAACATTGGGGGTAAAAAGCGAACCTTTTCTTTCCCTATCAACTGCTCTAAAACGGGGCTTGCAACGATATTTTGACACCAGCCTTGCAAGACAAACTTCATCATAGGATCTAGGATATTGTAGTGAGTATAAGCAAATAGTTTTCTTCCCGTGTTTTGGAAAAATTTCCTCAATTGAAGAGGATATTCATTAACCATATCAATCATAAAGCGATCTTCCACTGTAGAATTGTTGGCTAGATAGAGGCTAATTAACTGCCATTGAGTGTAGGTTTCGCCACTTCTTAGATTTTGGTAAGAATGGTAATTTTCACTCACATCCCCTTTTAGCAACTCCCCTTTACTATCATAAAGAGTAAAGAGATTTTCTTGATATTGGAATCGATAAAGTAATTGAGAGGTATAACATTCTATATCTCCATTTTTTTAAAATGAACTAGACCTACATACCCCTCTTTTGTATACTCGACTTCACTGACATGATCTAGTTCTTGAATAAAATCTTTGTCTACACTTGGCTTTTTGTCTAGCCAGATCTGACTGGTCAAAAAAATAACATGATAGAAGTTTTTCCAAAACCAAGTTTTTTTCTAGCGTTTCTACAAAATTCGGTACAAAATTTTTCCAGATTTGTTAGAACGAGTTCCTGTTCTAGGGACAGACTTTTTAAAAATTTCTTGACGTGCCAATTGGCTTCTTTCAAAGCCATAAGTGCTTACAGGAACGCCTTCCTTTATTGTAAATACTTTCACCATAGTTTAGTCCAATACATCTTCCAATCTTAATCCACGACTTCTTGCTAGTCTTGCACGGAAAGCCATCCCTCGTTTATGACGTTCTGATAAGCGATAGTAGGTCGTTGTGACATTTAAAACCAGGGCATTATCCTTGGTAACCATACGAGACCACAAATGCCAATCTTCAAACCCATCACACTTAGCATCATAGCCTCCTGCTTCATCATAGGCAGAGCGTTTAAAAATGACGGTTGAATGGTTAAAGACATTTTGATAAGCAAGCTCTAACCACAATTTTTCTCCTGATAAATGATGAGATTGATTCCGTTTAATTTTATCTGTTATAGCATCTTCTTCTGCGACAACTCTAGCCCCGATAAGGTCGAGTTGAGGATTTTTCTCTAACTCCTGCAAGAGAAGATCTAAGTGCCAAGGCATCCATACATCATCTGCATCTTGTCTGGCTACATAAGCCGTTTGAGACAAACTAACTCCACGATTTAACGTTTCTGAAATCCCTTTATGACCTTCCCTGATATACTGTATTCGCTCGTCTACTAGATATGGCTTACATACTTCCTCTGTATTATCTGTCGAACCATCATCCACAATTAACAGTCGAAAGGCTTGATGGGTTTGATTTAAAACAGAATCAATCGTTTGACTAATGGTTTCAGCTCCATTATAGACAGGCATGACAATATCAACAGGTGTGTCCGATTGAGATACATTTTGATAGGGCACACCTCGGTTTGCAAAAACATTTGATTCATGAGTTGTTAAAAAAGTCCGATACCCCTGAACCGATACACCCTCTATATCTTTGACCAATAAAAGCGAAGTTGAGTAAAAACCATGTACCTCAACGAACTCATACTCCTCTAGCAAAAGATAAATTTCTTCTTCAAAGCAAAATCTAGTTTCTTTCAATTTATCTTGATAGGGATTCAAAGGCACTCTTGGATGGGGATAGTAATAATCAATCTTCTGTTCATCTAAAATTTTAGCAGTCAATTTTTGGGTAATTTCCAAATCTTCCTGATAAAGGAGAGAGCCTAGAAATTGCCCCAGAAAAACACTTATTTTCTTGCCATTTTTAGCCCTATGAAAATGACTTGGTTCAAGATGAAGCTTTAGAAAAACCTGCTTCTCTTTTGGGAAGAGGATACAGTCCTCAAATACCGTATAATGTCTATTTGACAAAGACATAACCTCTCTCAAGGTAAAGTTTGTATAAGGAATGCCCCTCTCAAGATTTTGTGTATAGAGATTGAGAGGTACAACGGAAGTACTACCATCATCAAAAGTATACAAATTCATTGTACTTGGATTAAAGACGCTAAGAGCTACAGGATTGTCTAAGCTTGCTAGATAGAGATTACTGATGGCCCTGTCTTTTAAGGCTTCCTGAATATCATTGAAGACTGTCTTTCCTTCTAAAACAAGGACTTCCTTACAAAATTCTGCCATCCGTTCAGCATAAAAAGTCTGTCTCGTATCATTTGACATCTTTAGATAAATCCCGATAAAGTCTTCTGAAACAGTCTGTACAACTTCTTTAGCAACTAAACCTGGAAGGGAGATGAACAAAAAATTATATTCTCCAAATTTAACTCCTCATAACATTCTTACAAACTCTTACTTAGCATCTTGCTTTTGTGCAATCATCTCTTGCCACCAATCTTCATGGTCTTGATACCAATGGATAACTTCTTTTAAGCCTTTATCAAAATCCACGTAGAGAGGTGTAAAACCTAATTCAGTATATAACTTACTTGCGTCAATTCCATAACGAAGGTCGTGCCCTGGTCTATCTGCTATATACTTGAAATCTTCCTGAGATTTTCCTAACTGCAACAAGATTTTCTGTAAAACTTCAACATTCGTTCGCTCATTATTTACACCAATCAAGTAGGTCTCACCAATAACGCCCTTATCAATAATGGTGTCAATAGCTCGACAATGATCTTTGACATGAATCCAATCACGAATATTCAGTCCTGCTCCATATAGAACTGCCTGCTGTCCAGTTAAAAGATTGGTGATTTGCCTTGGGATAAATTTCTCAGGATTTTGATAGGGTCCATAGTTGTTTGAACAGTTGGAAATCGTAGCCCTAACCCCAAAAGAACGAACCCATGCTTTCACTAATAGATCAGCAGAAGCCTTTGTAGCAGCATAGGGAGAACTTGGATTGTACTGCGTTTTTTCAGTAAATTTATCCTTACTTTCTAATGGGAAATCCCCATAAACCTCATCTGTTGAAATATGGTGGAAACGGATATCATACTTCCTAGCTAACTCTAAAAGATTGTGCGTCCCGACAATATTACTTTTCACAAAAACAGACGTATCGTGCAAAGACTTGTCATTAAAAGATTCTGCTGCAAAATGAACAATCAAATCAACTCCTTCATCGATATAGTTGCTTAATGCCAACTCATTTGCGATATCCAGTTTATAAAACGATACCCTATCATCCAATAAATCTTCGATTGTTTTCATCGAAGAGGCGTAAGTCAAATTATCCAAAATCGTAATCTGAATATCCTTATAAGTCTCTTTTAGGTATCGAACAAAATTTGAACCAATGAAACCAGCTCCACCAGTCACAACGATATTTTTATAGTTCATCTATTTTTCCTTTAACACATTTTACTCAAAGCCAGTACGGTCAACACTTACAACTTCCCAGTCTCTTGTATCTGCAATTTGTTTTCCATTTTGTTCAAGTAAAGTGTTAAAATCAGGAACAAACACTTTTACAAAAGGCTTTGTTAATCTTAAAATATAGCCTACCCAGTAACAATAGGTCGAATTGGGACAAATGAAATACTTATTGCAACTATATAGCTGTAAAAAGTTGTCTTGAATATCCTGCTCCTCAACTATAATCGGGTTTTCAAAATGATACTGAGAATGGAGAAAAGGTACCAATTCTTCGCGACACCAGGCAACATCATCTGAAGTAATACGGATAGTTAAATTTTGAAAGTTATTTCCTTCAGTTTTTTCTATTTTCTCCAAACAAGAGGCAATATACAACTGAGAGTTATAACCGTAATTTTTTCTATTTCGTTCATTGAGAAAATCCGTTCTTCTAATGGCAATGGTCACATTTTTCTCTTCAAATCGAGCAGAAGCTGCTACTACTGGTTCAATCAAATACTCTCTACAAAAAGAGTCCAATTCTTCTGAAGAATAGTCAACACCTGCCTCTTGAAAATAACCAAAATCTTCTAATTCGATACCATTTGCTTTTGAAAATAAGACAGCGGTTTTTGGAAAAAAGGTTTGGGCAAACTGAAAATATCCTGTTCGTAAGACATAACTTTCCTCATAGCCCATCATCCGATCTCTATGCGCTTGTAGTAGAAGATAGAGCAAATTTCCTAGTTGAAAACCTCTATTATTTTCGTAAATTTTCAAGATTAGAATCTCCTTTTTGCTTTGTAAAGTATTGTCCCAAAGTAGAAGCGTCAGGGTTTTTTAGTAGATTCTTTATTTGTCTACCTGTAAAAATTTCAGACTGATCGATACCCAGTTTTACTCCATCAATTCTATTTAAATTCGCTACTAGATGACGAGCCAAATCATTTATTGCTGTTACTTGATAGCACATTTCATCAGGATAAATATCAGAAATTGGCTCTAAATCCCTCAACAGTTCATCAGGCAAAGGCTCTACTAAAGCCCACAACTGATTATTTACTTTTTTATAATAGTTTTCTAACTCAGGCTTGTCCAAAACAATATCATTTGAAATATAAGTCCACTGTCTAGAAAGCAAATCGTTGATAAAGCCCTTTTTCAGTGTCTTCCCATATAAGGTGTCCATAATATAAATAGTATTGCTATTTTTATGAGCTTCAATCACGCTATTATAAATCTTTTGATGAATAGCGCTATATCTGACGCCACTATCAAATACAGATTTAGTGGACACTAAAATCATATGACCTGTCTGAATATTTTTTAGAACATTTACTAATTTCTCTATTTCCGCATCATCGTTTTTTTCAAACCTAAATTGGTTAATAATTTTTTTCTGATGACGGAGCAGTACAAATCACCACATCATAAAAACCTTTCAAAGCGTCTTCAATATTATTTCTATTGAAACAACTTAAATCAATATCAGATTGCTTCCTTAATGTATCAAATAAAACTTTCCCAACTGCACCCGTCGAGCCAATTAAGGCAACTTTCTTCTTACTTGATTCAATGATGTCAAGAACTTCTTTGAATGTTTTAGAAGCTTGGTCTTTTTCAGAAATGATTGGGTTTAAAAGAGCATCCCACGACAAATTAGCATCTTTGTCTAGAGGTGTAATTCCTAGATAGTTTTTATGTGGATCATAATAATCAGCAACTAAATAATTCAATATTCCATTATCAACCAGCGATTGCGCTCCATTGGCAACTCCACCAGGAACAAAAACAGCCCTACCAGGTTTGACGTCTATCACATCTACAGATTTGTAAGTTGGAGAATCTATCCGTAAATCGATAAAAATCATTTTAAAGGTCCCAGATGCTACTGTCATCAATTTTTCATATCCCTGACAATGCATCCCTCTGATAACTCCCTGCTTTGAAACAGACACATTATTTTGAAGTTTATGATGAAAGAATGATTCTGGCACCCCATTTGCAACTAAATCTTTTTTTCGCCAATTCTCTAAAAAATAGCCACGCTCATCATGATGAAGAGGACTTTCAAAAACCAACAAACCTTGAATCCGTACTGAAATAGTTCTATCTATATCCATCTTTTCCCCTCTATATTGTAATGCATCCATACTAAAGCTATTTTCATTATATTTCTTAAATTATACCACTATATGAGTTCTCTAGCCAGATGAAGGGCATTCTTTTTAAACACCCATATCTATAAATACACATTTTTATTAGTAAAAAGAAAAACCCTAAAAATCAGACTTATCATCTAACCTTTAGAGTTATATCATTGATTATTTCGTCATTCAGCTATTGAAATTCCTTGACATCTCCATCATAAGTCGCCCAGTCTTTACTGAAAAAGCGCTCATTCAGATGGTACGTCGGAGCTGGGGTGGGATTGGATAGGAAAGGATCAACGGCCTTATCAAATGCCAACCAACCTAACCAACCAAGGTGAATGGTATCCTTCATAAAGAAAGCTTCCCCACCGTCCTTAGAAAAATCTGCTATATTGGTAAACCCTTGACTTTCTAACTGGTAGCGAATCTTCTGCACCGTTTGTTGGTACATATCCTCTCGTAAACCAGCATAGTCCATCCATTTTTTATTAACAGGTGGAATGATAAAAATCGGGTTTACCTTGGATTTAGAAAACTGTGTTAAAACCAACTGCAAGTCATTATACTCTGGCGACTTGAGATAGGTAAAGCTTTTCTGAGAGTCCTTTAATTTCTTCAAATCCTTCTTGATCTGCGTATTATAGAAATAATTTTCCATTCCCAGATCATTATTGGAAGTATTCTTTTCAGCATCTGCTTTAACAATATCTTCTATAGCTTGATAAGAAAACTGGTCTGGCAAGGTCTTTAAATACTTAACTACATGCTTATCATAATTGACATAGCCTCTAACTGAAAATTGACCAAAAAAGGAAGCTTGGCGTTCATTAAACCGAGCCAATAATTCAATCATTTCATTGTCTGCCGTCGACAATTCTTCTTTACTTGCCAACTTCTGAACCAGGTCCTTCATAGCTACGTTGGGAAACTGCTGCAGTAAGCGAGTCGCTGCATATTGACTAGCCTGATCTCCAGATTGATGTTCCAGAAAACTGGTCAACTGGTCTCCATTAAAATACTGCTGAAAAGCTGCTGGTTCATAGCCATTTTTACTAAACCACTGGGGCGAGATAACATATACAACTTGTTTATTCTCTAGCTGTGGCAACATCTGTTGCATCCCAAAATACTGATTGAGCGAGGCAGCTCCCCTCTGTCCTAAAAGATAGGGACGATAAGAGCGGTTGTATTTCTCAGCCAAGACTGCAGGATGGGCACCGTCAAAACGAAGCCATTCACTGGAGCCAAAGAAGGTAACAAAACGCATATTTGGATCAGATAGAGCTCTGACCTTTTGACTCCTCTCCTTAAAACTATCGATAGTAGTAGCCACCGCCGAACGCTTCTCAGCTCCCAAATCATGGCGCATCTCAGCAGGATAGAAAAAGATGAGCAGACAAACCAACAAACCAGCTATCAAGACCGGTCCGAAGATCATCCATAAGCGTTTAAGCATTTTGTAGCTCCACAATACCAGCTATGATTTTATTAGCTGTGTTCCAGTCATCACGACCAAACTCTGTAACAGGAACACGAATGTCAAAGCGATTTTCAATCTCCACAATCAATTCAACCGTTCCCATACTATCCAAGACACCTGCATCAAAAAGATCTTCATCCATCATGTCAGAAACATCTTCCATAAACAACTCATCAATAATTTCGATAACTTCTGATTTGATATCCATATTTTATTTCCTTTTATTTTTTAAACCATAGATCATTCAAGAATCCAGAAAAGATTAAGAATGACAGCATGACGACATGGAAGGTAACAACCATGCCAAGCAACTGAATCCAGCGATTCTCAGGTAGAGCAGGCTTCCCTGCTTTTTTCCGTTCCTTATTGAGCGTTTTTTTCTTACGAACCCAAGCGTCATTGATGACCAGTCCAATCCCGTGAAAGAGCCCATAGGCGATGTAGTACCAGGTCACACCATGCCAAAATCCCATAATCAGCATATTTACAATGTAGGCCACACTTGAGGTTACATTGCGATTCTTAAAGACCTTCTTTCTGGTCAATACCATCACCATTCGCATAAAGACAAAGTCACGGAACCAGAAAGAGAGACTCATGTGCCAGCGATTCCAAAATTCCTTTAAATCCCTTGATAAAAAGGGCTTGTTAAAGTTGATAGGGCTACGAATTCCCATCAAATTTGAAATGGCTAAAGCAAACATAGAGTAACCTGCAAAGTCAAAGAAGAGCTCCAGACCAAAGGTATACATGACTACCAAGGCATAGAGATTAAAGAAACCACCTGACTGCAAGGCTAGATTCTTCAGAGGAGGGAGTAAGGTCTCTCCTAAAACATGAGCTAGGATAAACTTGTACAAAAATCCCCACATGATATAGCGAACAGATTCATCCAGCATATCCATCAACTCATCTCGCTCAGGAATGGTCTGATAATTTTCATTAAATCGCTTAAAGCGATCGATTGGGCCACTTGAAAAGGTCGGCATGAAGAGAAGGAAACGGAGGAATTCCCAGAGGGTAAAATCCTTAATCACTCCATCTCTCAGCTCGATGATAATCCCAACCGAACGAAAGGTCAGGTAAGAAATTCCCAAAAACCCAAGCAAAGACTGCGTTCCATTGATAGCTGGTTGCACCTTGACAAAGATAATCGGAAGGAGGGATAGAAAGCTAACTAGGTAGAATACCCACTTGCCATCCTTGCTTTTTCGATAATGCTTGTAGAAAAGCAGGAGCAATATTTCCCAGCAAAGGTAAATACCCAAGGCAGCCAACTGATTGGTCTTCCCACCTACCAACATGGTGACGATAAAGAAAAGACTAACCAGTACTTCATACCAGGCAAAGCGTTTCTTGAAAAAGAGACCGATAAAGATGGGCAAGGTTGCAGCAATCACATAGACAAAATACTGAGGATTCCCATATGGCTCTAAATGAGGAAGCTGTTGAAAGAACTCCATCATCTCTTATTCACCTCGTTAATCAATCCTTTGATGTCAATTTTTCCATTTGGAGTCAGTGGCAAACTGTCTCGATAAAGGAATTTAGACGGCATCATGTAGGACATCATGATGTCTGTCAGGTCTTCCTTGATAGCCTTGGTAATATCGATATCTCGCTCAAACTGCTCACGAACACCGTCTTTCAAGATGACATAAGCCAATAGATTTTGCACCTTGTGGTCTTTATTATAACGTGGCACAGCTACAGCAGACTCGATAAAGCGAGACTTATTGAGGTTTTGAGAGACATCTTCTAACTCAATGCGGTAACCGTTGAACTTAATCTGGAAGTCCATGCGTCCGCCGTAGAGAAGTAAGCCTTCATCTGTCATAGTTCCCACATCTCCTGTATGGTAGGCTGGTAGACCTTCAAACTCAAGAAGGCTTCTGCCGTTTTTTCAGGATTGTTCATATAACCTTTTGAAACGGCTGGTCCCGAAACAATGATTTCTCCCTGTTCGCCATTTGGCAATTTATTGCCGTCCTCGTCAATGATAAAGGTTGGAGAATCAGCCTTGGTATAACCGATTGGTAGGCGTTTGAGAGTCGCTAGCATCTCGTCTGTCACAGCAACAGCTGACAGGGCTACTGTCGCTTCTGTTGGGCCGTAAGCATTGATAATACGGGCATTTGGGAAACGTTCGCGTAGTTTTTGAGCCGTTTTAACCGTCAATTCTTCTCCATCAAAGTAGAAATGCGTAATTCCAGGCATTTTCTCGCTATTAAAGTCTTCTGACAACATAGCCATATCCGCAAAAGAAGGCGTTGAAGTCCAGATAGCGATTGGCAATGAAAAGATGGTCGCAAAGAGTTGCTTAAAGTCCTGAGTAATAGCTGAAGGAAGGGCGAAGAGCGTACCACCAAGTGCCAAGGTAGGCGCCCAGTACATGACAGACAGGTCAAAAGAATAAGGTGGCTGAGCCAGCATTTGCGGACGACTTGGCGTCGCAAATTCCTTGTCCGTAATCATCCAGTTTGTAAAGCTGAGGAGGTTATCATGGGAAATCTGCACTCCCTTAGGCTTACCAGTCGTACCAGACGTAAAGATAATGTAGTAGTTATCATCACCCTTGACTGGATGCGTGATCTCATAGCTAGTCCCTTGAGCAAAGGCTTCTTTGAACCTGAGCTAGAGTCATCATCGGTGTAGAAACCTGCTCCAATGGGAAGTCTGAAATGGCAATAATCAAGCTTGGCTCTGCTACTTCTAAAATAGCCGAAACTCGCTCCAAGGCTGAATGACTGTCAATGGGAATGTAGGCATGGCCTGACTTAGTCAGAGCAACAAAGGTTGCTAACATTTCATACTCTTGGCCTCCAAAAACAACCACAGGAGACTTCTCTGGTAAATCCAGTTGGTCAATAGCTGCAGCCAAACTATCCGAATCAGCCTTTAAATCTCCATAAGTGTGTTCCTGCCCCAAAACATTGTAAACAGGATAGCTAGGCTGGGTCTGAGCAAAATGCTCAATGGTTTCAATCATATCTACTATTGGTTTATTTGACACAATAGGGATTCTCCTTCAAGTTAAAATTCATTATAGATAAAGCTTCCTTGACCCTGACCAAGATAGCTAAAAAAGTAAAGCAGCCCTAGAAAGATAAGAAAATACAAGGCTGTCCTACCAAGAAAGAGGTACAATTCTTTTCTCTGTTTCATCAAGAAAAACCATTCATTTCTGTAATTTTTGCTAAATAAGATGAACTCTTACTATAGTATTTTTCTACCATTGTACCACTTTCTAGGGTAATTTTTCAATTGTTTGCCGTAGATTTTCACCAGATTTCAGCTTATTTTAAGGATTATGCAGTTTTTCTATGTATATTTTTAAAAAGCCTGAGATTTTTCATCTCAGGCTCTACCAACATAATTGTTTTCTAAATTAGAAAAGTGAGAATACAAGCACGGCCAAGA
>BNJU01001690.1_pt1 | contig 27277 bp, 56 predicted proteins | sample 8539281 | NCBI WGS metagenome assembly BNJU01 (sample SAMD00202456, study PRJDB9452) | human saliva metagenome | isolation source: human saliva | place: Japan
ACGCTTTTGCTCCACCTTTTCCCATCATCCACTCCAATCACACTAGCACGTGATACAATCATCACTTCAGTACCGTCACCATTTTTGAGGGTTACAACGAGTCTTTATCAATACGCATAACCAATCAATACAGTTGCACGACCTGCACCCTCAGTCTGCAAGATATGATAAAAAGGGTATTTAGTTCTTGGTCATTCTGTTCCAATGTCCATAGTAAACGCGCATAAGCTTCTTTCGTTAATTCTTCATAATCATGATCTAATGAAACCATTAAAACATTATTAATTTCAAAATATGTAGAGAGTCGCATTCTCCACTTCCAAATATTCCTCTTGCACACAGATAGAAACTCTACATCCATAATTCCATCTTCAGGAACATTGTTCAAGCTATAGACAATTGGTCCATCGGGATGCCCACCTGCTTTTTCAATAGCAGTCATAAACAACTCCAGTTCACCTGCATCTGGCTCACATGAAATCTTGTGCGCTTTTTGATAACACTGCGAGCCTCAAAAGCAGCTTTGATTGGTCACTCCTTCGCCACCACATAGTCCATTAATCTACCTCCCAACTACTGTATGCGTCAACACCAATTTCCTTACCAGGATGATAAAGCACGTGATACACTGCCAAGGATTCCAAATTTTTATCTGAATATTTGGCTGCTAAAGTATCATATAATCCCTCTAGTCTTCCCTGAAGAAAATGTAGCAAAATCATCACTTCTTACTAAAATATCTTCTTCAAAAAGAATTGTCCATCGTAGTCTTTTTGTTGGAGTTATCTCGTTCCCAAATGTTGAAAAATGAGAAAGCTATTTTTATCAGAAAAACGGATAGCTTTTAAAAGCAAACAGGGCCGTCTGAATAGACAATATCTAGCATATCCTCTATAAACTCCCAACAGCAAAGGATAGATTTCTTGACAAAGTAATTCCACTGGAATATCAGCAAAATCTTCATAGCCATAAAGTTGGTGAATCACTAACTTTTTGGAACTTGTTTTCATCATGACTTCTTTTTCTTTTTCCTAGTTTGTTCTTCAATTATTAATCCTACTCTTCATATTCTGGTGTTTGCGTACATAGCGTGCTGCCTGAACTCCATCCACTATGGGAGCTGGTAAAAAGAGGTTCATCAAGATGCCCAAGAAAAACACCAAAGACATTCTCAATGTAGCCAGTGAGAATAGCTGAGGCTAGTATGACAGCTATAGAAAGCAACTCAAAATTAAACAATCGCTCTTGCTTCGTTGTTGTTGTCTTTACCACCATAAGTCTCCCCATCGGTTGAGTTTCAGATTTTCCCGATTTTAGGAAGATAATACCAGGAATGAGATACCTGTAGAAAAAGCAGGATACAGAGAGCTACGAGATTGTAAATAAGTGCCCAGACTGAATAGATCCCGTCATTAACTAAGCATAATCAAGCCTGTAAAAAGTCATGTCAACGTTTAAAATCAAAACAAGTATAGAAACATAAAGATAGATAAAAACTCTTAAATCTCACAATAAAACGATTGAAGAAAGAGAGTGGGATTGCACACCACTAATAAACATGCAAATAATGAACAAGAGTTTATAAATACCAATATGATCGACATAGGTCGTCCCAAAAATACTCATAAAAGAGACTACTAAGCTAATCCAAGATAGAAGCTTGATATAACCTAGACTAACCCCATTTGTAATCAAAGGACCGTGGTAGCGTTCTTCGTACATACTTACCCTCCAAATAATTTCTTTAAGCCAGATTTAGCCTCATCCAGTGAGGGAACTATCGTCTGATTTCTACTTCCTATTCATAAGGTAGGATATCCCATACCCACTCCAGCTCCTATGACCAGTACCGATAGGACCACCAATCATCGTCCCAATAGCTGCACCGCATATGCTGCACCTGCACCAGAAACTGTATCCACAGTCTGATCGACTGCAAAGTTCCTAAGTTTTTGACCAATCGTAGAAGTTTTATCATCAAAGAAGGTTTCTTTGATATTCATTCCAACCGATAATACAGAACCTACCACTCCTAAAAACTTTTCCACCTTTAGCCCATTTGCTCGCTTCCTCAAATCCTTTGAAGTCACTAAAGGATTTAAATCAGACTTAAACGAATCTTTCGCTGCAGCAAATCCAGACTTTCCAGCATCTTTCAAAGCATTTTTCAAACCGGTTAATTTAACACCTTTTTCCAATGTTGGACTTACGAATATCCGTAATGCCAGTCTTTTTCTTGATACCTTGTTCCTTCTTTATAGACCTTGGCCTTTCTGTCTGAGCGCCTATAAAGATCATGCTTATAAACTTTACTCTTTCCATTAACAGTTCTCTGTTCTGCCAGTTGAACCTTACTCATGGTCTTATTCAGAACAATTTTTCTACCATTAATAAATTTTATCTCTTTACATACGTAATCCCCAACTTGACAATTTCGGTTCCTTTTTAACCCATTTATCTAACTTAATTATTTGTTTACTAATTTTTAGTCAATAAAACCAAAAGGAGTTGAAGAATTGACATCCTCAGTAATCTTATTAACTTTTCTAAGAAATCTGTATCATTATAAAAAGGCCTTAGCATCCTTTGAATCAAAGTCACTACTGCTAAATTTATTAAGATTTTCCAAATCATTAGTTTGCAACTTTAGCACTTTTATCAAATTCGTCCCCACGTTGCCAACCATTGAAACTTTCCATATTCGTTTTGGTATCTGTTAGAATGGTTTTTACCTTCTGATAATGGTGTAGTAATGGTACTAGCATCTGGGTTCGTCAGACTAATAATGTCAGAAATTGAGTTATAAATACTAGCTGTTTTCCCATCTACAGTAGCAATACTGGACTCAATACTTGAAAAAAATTATCTAAGATGCCCTGTAAGTAGTCTGTATCAATAATTGCATCTGCTGCTGTCTCTGATACTGTCGTCTGAAACTGTTCAATCGTTTTGTCATATTGAGCAGAGAGGACAGACATAGCGTTGAAAAATTCGTCAAGAGTGGGACTTGATGATTAGTGATTTTCGCATTGATTGCTGATTTTACATCTCCTTTAAGACTCATCCGAATGAAGCAAATTCACAAAAGAGGACTTAGCAGTTTCAATTTGATTTGAAAGTGATGTTTAGAGGTAGATAAAGGCTTTTGGTTATGAACCTCTGTCATATCGATTTTCATCTATTCTTCTCCTTCAATACTATGTTAGGAAATTACATTATGTTGAAAAATAGTCCGACGATACTGCTTGTCTACATAGTTTTGATCCAGCACATCGCTATAGCCTTCTTGAATGACTCGAGAAATTAAATAACTGGAATAAACAAAGGCTCTACATCCAATCTCATACCATATGATAAATACTACTCAAATAATCTATATATTCCTTTATCGTCTGGCCCAGAAATACTCTACGCCCCATGATTGTTGCATCACATGGAACCTTAGTCGCATCCATTTCTTCTACTAAATCTTCTGGAAGCAACTCACGATCCAACTCCACCAAACTACCCAAAGGGATAATGGGAGCTAGCAGTAAGTCTGGTAAGAAAGCCAAGCCAGAAAGTCACTCATAGTCATGTCAATGCATGATTCCAAATAAGTCAAAGTTGTTATTTCATCTTCTAATTAAACTCAACCGTAATAGATGAACCACAAACTGGTATAACTGTAAAAAGGTTCATTATTGAAAACGGCCAACTGAAGTCTACGAAATGCATCTTTTTGGCTGAACAAAGAATAGCCGACCTGCTCTAAAAATTTCGCTCAAACTCAGCCAATCCTAATCGTAGTAAGGCCGTTTCTAGTAGATTACTCATCTCACTCATTATCGAGTTCCTTTCCAGTAACTTTTCTTATTTAGCATTTCACTGATTTTGGTCATCTGTCCTATTTTCAGCAGCTTGATTCATGTGAGTCACATCCGAAGTAGTAAAGGTCTCTCAGAGACCGATAGCTTCATTAAAAAGACTTAATATCATCATTAAAAGATGTAAAGGCGTCATCGTTGTAGTTGCAAAACTCAACTCTGCAAACATCTGAAATATCAGAGATATTTGTATTGACAGTAGATAGTCAGGCCTGTCCAAACTTCATAATCGTTCCTCCCCATTTATCCTTCCATCCTTTATCACGAACTTGCGTTATTTGCCATTGTTTGATAATTTAACATATTAGTATAGGCCGTATTAGCTGCCGTCTGTAAATTCTCGACCTGCGTTGAGTTCCGCAATCTTATTGACTATACTGGTTAAATTTGTATCATGGCTTGTTTTTATTAGTCGGCAGCAGTATTAGTTGCTTCATACTTCTCGGTATATTTAGTCTTACGATCACCCTTGAACTGAGATTCATCTTCTCCTTTTTATTTTTCTCTAAAGCGTCTATAATATCTGTTTGAAAACTTTCTATCTGTGTGGATAGATCTGTCTTTGCAGTCTCCAGACAGGTAATTTTTCGTCGACCACTCCTTTTTTGAGCCTTTGCTTCATCATGATTTCGCAATTCTTGATTCGCTAGACCTTGGTAGTATGATGCATCTGACATTGTTACTCTCCTCTATCGAAATTTTAACTAAACTAAAAAGGGACAGAAGTACTCCCCATCCCTCCATTCCAGAGTTCTCTTATTAGAATCCAAAACCACCAGCATCTGCAGCATCACGTTCAGCACTAGTATTAGCATAGTTAACCAATTGTTGATTAATATCAGACAACAAATCTTTGGAATTTAACTACACTAGCATGCAATTGATTATATTGCTCAAGGTAAGAATCAAAAGCGCTACCTTTCCAGTGCTCTTGCATTTCTCCATTAGCAGAGTTTACTGCTTGGATAGCAGATTCAATTTGATCACGAGCATTTTGAATAGACTGATGCTTGTGAGGTAAGTTGTTCTGGTGATAGTGAAATCGCTGCCATAATTGGCCTCCTTATGTTCTTATATTTGTTCTTTTGTAGAACCATTCACCGCTCATTATACTCCTTTTATTAAGCAGCGTCAAGGCATTTAATAAATTTTTCTAGAAATTCAAATTAACAAAAAACTTTTTCAATGAGAGTTTTTATCCCTATCTGATGGTTCTCTTCAAATTCTGGGTGTTTGAGTACATATCACGCCGACTGAACTCTATCCACTATTAGAGCTGAGCAAATGAAGTTCCTTCAAATCCCCTAGACATCATCAACATTAATCTCCATATTTTAAAATAACTAAAAAGCATCTCAAAACTTTCTCTTTTACTTATCTAATTCTTTTTGTCAAAAATAGCTCCATCTGGTCCAACACTCACTTCTAGAAAGACATCTGGATCGTCATCAGCTCTACATATCACATTAAGTTTTCCAGCACGGAATAAATCCAATATATCAAAAATCTTGGTAAGATTATTTTGATTATATATTACAAAAGAAAGACCTAATAAAAAGTCCAGTTGCAATAATTTTTAAATATTTCTCCTCCAATAGGATTACCTAGCAAGTCTTTATAATTAAAAATAAAATCATAGGCATAGAAGAATCCAACCAAGGGGACTAGAAAAATCAATCCTTTTATCAGGCGTGTAGCATTGCGGCTATCTTTTTCACTCATCTCCATCTCTGCCTCCATGTCCTTGGCTCGATCTGACTTTTTCCATAATAACCTGACAAACCGTTTGGGTAGTCACTTGAGCCCTGTCGACATTTCTATACAAGGCTCGTTCTACAAGGATAGTGATAAAAGCAAATTCTGCTATCCAGATAAGAATAACATTCCAAAAAGTTGTCATACTATAAGTTCCTTGTAAAAATAGACTAAAGAAGGAAGTAAGACCACCCCCGCTAAACATAAAGAAAACAACTAATAAAGGAATATGTCGATTCATCCTACTTGATTTCTCTGTATCTAATAGTTTACTCTTTGGAGCTTCTAAAACTTCATGGGTCTTACGATCATAATAAATGAGCTTTATCATAATATTGATTCAAATACATACGACGTCTTCTAAAAACATATATTTCTTCTTTCTAATACTTATCAGTTCACGTCACAGCCAGGGTAGCTTCCTCTCCATGTGAAAACTGTCCCATACATGATTGATCCCTTTTCCTACTGCATCTCCGATAATCGTTCCTGCTACTGTACCTATTACTGTTCCTACTACAGGGATTGGAATAGCCTAAACTAACACAATCTGTAATCAAAAGGGCCGTGGTAGCGTTCTTCGTACATACTTATCCTCCAAGTTATTTAGCTAATCCGAAATGGTGCTCAACTCTCTGCTTCTTCCTTAAATCGTACTTTCCCTTGACTGTATAGCTTCATAATCTTCACAAAACGAACTGGGTTGTTTTGTTTGTAAAGCAATATCATTGTAAACCAGATTATCCCTATCCCCAGAACTCATAATTAGTCTCAATAGGCTGACCAAATGATTTAATACAACTATAAATAACATATATAGAATGAAAATTAAAAGCACAAGAATCCATCGAACAATTCGAAAAATAGTAGCTGAGCACTTAGCTGGATCAAAATTTTTTCCCCCACCATCAAGTTATGAGAAGCCGCATAGTAAAAGACCTTTTCTGTCGTCGGCTGGGCCTTGCGTACATTTTTATAAAAGCCCTCGCTCAAGAATACCAACCAAAAGCAAAAATTCAGCCAACCAAAAATAGTAGGATATAGGTCAAACTGGTCCAGTTATAGACTCCAATAGATAGAGCTAAAGAAAATCCAAAGAAACCTGTTCCACCTGCCATAAAAAAAGAATAACCATTTTCAGGAATGTAGGCGTTGGTCTTTCGAGCCCCTTCGGATTGAGCAAAAACACTCTTTTGGAGCAGCTAAAGCCTCTCCTGTCTGTTGGTCATAATAGACCGCCTGACCATCACATTCGCCGATAAAGACGCGACGTCGTCTAGACATATTGACTCTTTCTATTTCCTTTGTTATATTTACTTCTTAACTCGACTATTTCTATATCTTTCAACAGCCATAAACCATCGAACCATATTGTTTTGCCATAATAACAGAACTGCTACAGCTGGTAAAATACCCATAAAGCTTAAAGTGATAATCTCACTGCCGATAGGTGTTCCCATCATCTTTAAAACGAGCATGGAGAGGACAGAAATCGGACCCACTGAGCCCATGACAGCTATAAAGACTGTGAAAACCCAAGCGAATAGCTTCTTGCCAAGGGTAACCTTCTTATCTGAAAAATTACTCCAAAAGAGATTGCTATTGACGGCTCTTCTGAAGTTTTTCCTTGCTGGTTGGTTGCGCTAGAAACATTTTGTAGAGTGCTCGCTCCACAATCACCAATAGTAAAATGACTTCCAACAACAAATTAGCAGAAAATAAATCAGAGTTCCATAGCTATAGGTACCTGTAAAAAGCGTGTTTCAGGAAAAACTGCATGATGCTACTGAATGCTAAAAGGCCTAAATCAACCAGACAATGTGTTTTTCGATTTCCACAGGGATGCCTCAGTATCTAAAAATTTACTTTTTAGGAGCTGCTAGAGGTTTTTCGTGGCTCATCGACATGGACATAAATAACCTGACCTTGGCTCTCCCTATATAAATCACTTTCCTAAAAACATGCTTGTCTTTCTCCTCTAACCAACTGATCTTCTTAAAACTTGCCTGAAAAAAGAGTTTTTCTTCATTTATTCCTCCAATTTTATGACACAATTGATAGAATTTTCCCCAAGAGAGATAAAGAATGAAAAGAATTATAAACCTTGAGCAATATTTTCTAGTTGGTTCACTCGATCATGAATGGTTTCTACATTTAGATTTCCACGTTGGTATTCGCATAGAAATCCATTTTCGTAGAAAACTTGCTCTGAAAAGCTGACCTTTTTGGTGTATTTTTGGCATTCAATCATGACAACATTAAAGACACCACCTGAACCTGGTTTCTCAAATTCATTGCCTGTAAAAGATAGGTGTATGCTTGAAAAGATGTCCCTCGATAATCGCTCTGAAATGACATAGACAACCATTTTCTTATATCCTCGGCCGAAAGGATAATGGCTAAAATTGGCATACTTTTCTACATACGGGTTTTGGGAAATAGTTATGACTAGCTCGCTACTCGTTTTCTTAGAAGAATAATCTCTATAATAGTCACTCCCTTGAGCTTTGTCAAATTGATAGCCGTGTGCAGTTGCAAAGGCTTGGTATTCTTTGTATTGGCGTGGATAATAGCCCAATAAACAATCCCTGCTACAAAAACAAAGATTAGTAACATAAAGATGATAAAGAAAATAACAAAAGCCATACTCATTTTATACTCCTTTTTAAAATTAGTTAGAAAGCAAGGACACTTCTCCACCCTTACTTCTGATTGATGTTTCTTAGTTGCGGTAAAACTGGTTATCTTTGTCGCACAGATTGACCGATAGACAAGACATCTTGGCTACCGTCTGTACCTGTCACTTCATTTTGAACTCCAGCTGGGGTAAAATCAGTCGTGCCCCTTGTCCACCACCGACAAGATGAATACCTGTTGAGTAGTAGCCATCTTTTTCCTCTACTTGACCCATCTCGTATTTAAATGTTCCATTTGAACTTTGGATGGTCACAATTCCATCAGCTATGACTGTTGCAGTTGTTCCCGTATATTTTCCCCCAAGTCCCTACAAACTTAGCGTAAGCCTCTTGTGATTTTTGCTTATCTTCCGTTTTGTTCTGCTTGAGTGGTTGTAGCTTCTATCGTACTATTTGTTTCTGACTTCTGCCCCTCTTTTTGGCCTGCTTCAGTTTTACTTGCGGACTCTGTAGTCACCTTGCTTGTTGTCTCCTTTTGGTTTGAAGCTGAAGTGTTCTTGTCAGTCTTTTCCACCACAGGCAGCAAGGTCAAGAGCAGCCAACAAGGTCAGGACTGTTAGGCTCGTAAAACGCAATGTTTTGTTTTTCATAAAAACCTCCTTTGAAATAGACACAGATAAAAGTAGCTCGTCAGATTTTGCATATATTTGACGGCTGTCTCGTAGTCTTCAGTGTATCATTTTTTGCTTTTAATTCAATAGCTACCTACATAGAAAAAGGCTAATCCAATCAGGAATTAGCCCTTTTATTTCTAGTTTTGATTTGCTCGTTTTTTAGTAGATAAACATGGCATCGCCAAAGCTAAAGAAACGGTATTTTTCATCGATAGCATGTTGGTAGGCTTTGAGGACCAATTCACGGCCTGCAAAGGCAGAGACAAGCATGACCAAGGTAGACTTCGGCAGGTGGAAATTAGTAGAAAAAGCATCTACAACCTTCCAGTCATAGCCTGGCTTGATAAAGATATTAGTCCATCCAGAGTCTGCTTGGATTTGCCCATCAAACTTGCTTCCGATGGTCTCTAGCGTACGGATAGAAGTTGTCCCTACAGCAATGACACGGCGACCATTTTCTTTGACCTGACGCAAGGTCGCTGCAGCTTCCTCAGACAATTGATAAAACTCTGAGTGCATCTCGTGTTCGTCTAGGTTATCTACCGAAACAGGTCTAAAAGGTACCAAGTCCAACGTGCAAGGTCAAGTAGACTAGATGAACTCCTTTTGCTGGATCTCTTCTAGTAGTTCTGTGGTAAAATGTAGGCCTGCAGTTGGGGCAGCGGCTGATCCACTCTCCTTGGCATAGACTGTCTGGTAACGTTCACGGTCATCCAATTTTTTTCGTGAATATAGGAGGCAAGGCATTTCTCCAAGACTTTCAAGCACTTCTAGGAAAAATTCCCTCATACGCAAAGCGAACAATACAGCCACCATGAGTTAATTCCTCGGTCACAACTGCGCTAAGTCGACCGTCACCAAAAGATAACACGGTGCCGACCTTGAGACGTTTGGCAGGTTTTGCCAAGACTTCCACTCATCTCCTGCTGTATTTTTCAAAAAGCAAAGAGTTCAACATGGCCCCCTGTTTCTTCTTTTTTGACCATGAAGTCGAGCTGGTAAAAAACGGGATATCATTCATAACCAGGGCATCACCTGGCTCTAGCATTTCGATAATAGAGTGAAAGTGGCGATCTTGAAATTCCCTGTTTTGCGATTGACTATCAAGAGTTTAGAAAGCATCGCGCTTTTCCAGAGGTGTTTGTGCAATCAACTCCTCCGGCAAGTGAAAAATCAAAAATCATTGGTATTTAATGTCGTCATTCTTCTTTTTCTCTTCTCATTTATTCAAATTACTTATCAAAGCGAACTTCTTCAAGTAGGTACTCGATGAAACGTTCACCCATCTTAGACAAGCTAGTTTTTCTCATGCTGGATATAAACCAGTTCAATGGGATCATCAATATCAAGTGGAATCGAAACGATATTGTCTCCATTGAGGTTACTATTGAGGATACCAGTCGCGATGGTATAGCCGTCCAAACCAATCAAGAGATTGAATAAGGTCGCACTGGTCACTAACAACGATGGATTTCTTGTGGTGTTCCTGAGACAAAATCTCCTCTGAGAAATAGAAGGAATTATGGGTACCTTGGTCATAGCTCAAATATGGAAAGTCTTCTAGGTCTGCCAACTGCACCTTGTCTCTCTTAGCAAGAGGGTTGGTTTTGCTGACAAAGATATGGGGTTGGGCTGTAAAGAGATGGTGGGCAACTAGATGGTTGTCATCCAACATCTTCGAAAGAACGTCTCGGTTATAACTATTTAAAAAGAGGACCCCTACTTCACTTCGGAAGTTCTTGACGTCATCGATGATTTCCCAGGTTCTGGTTTCACGCAAAAAGCTCGTACTTTTCCATATCGCTTTTTCTTAAGCAAGGAAACAAAAGCATTGACCACAAAGGCATAGTGTTGCGAAGACACACTAAAAAAAGCTCGCGATGAGCGATTGGGTTCTTTCTAGCGTTCTTCTAAAAGTTGCGTTTGCTCAACAACCTGACGAGGCATAGGATAGAAACTCCATCCCATCACGTGTGAGGGTAATTCCTTTAGATTTTCGGATAAAAATCTCAATTCCCATCTCATTTTCTAGATCACGAACGGCATTTGATAGACTCAGGTTTGTGTAATGAAAAGTTGCTTGGCAGCCTCATTCATGGAACCAGTTTCTACGATTTTGATAATATAGTGTAATTGTTGAATTCTCATGTTTTTATTGTACCATACTTGAGGCAATATAAAAAGGAACAGTCACTGAAAGCCAAGCTAGTCGTATATCAGTCTTTTTGCAGCTCATAAAAAAGAGGTTGGAAGATTTCCAACCTCTTTTTCTGTTCTAACAAGTTAAAACTAGCTGTCTTTTTTCCAAAAGATGGCTAATAAAATCATGGCTCCTAAAACTGATGGGATAATAGCCGTATCAGCCAAGATAGGCCCCCAAGTTCCAAAAAGCATTTGACCCAGGAAAGCACCAATCCAGCCCAGGAACATTTTCACGAAGCATCCCATCCGTTCTCCACGATTGGTGATAGCTCCTGCTAATAATCCGATCAAAAGACCGACAAACATACTTCCAAGCATAGTTTCTCCTTAAATTGCCCAATCTCCATTTCGGAAGAGTGGTACGCGTGTTCCATCCTCACGGATACCATCGATATCCATTTGGTTCGAACCAATCATAAAGTCAACGTGAACGTCTGAACGGTTTGAGTCCTGCAGCTTCCAGCTCTTCTTCGCTCATCTCTGCTCCACCAACGACACTGAGTTGCATAAGCTGCACCGATAGCCAAGTGGTTTTGAAGCATTTTCATCGAAAAGAGTGTTAAAGAAGGTAATACCTGACTGAGAAATTGGACTTGGATCTGGCACCAGGCACACTCACCCAGGCACGCGCACCAGCATTCTTAAAGACAAGATCCTTTCATAACTTGATCACCCTTCTCAGCAGTGATATCAACGAGTTTGTCCATTTTCAAAAGGTCACTTTGATGCCTTTCGATGATATTTCCATTGTAGCTAAGAGGTTTTGTAGAAGTGACATAACCATCTGCGCGACGGAAGTCAGGAGCTGTAAAGACTTCTTCTGTTGGCATATTTGGCAAGAAACCTTCGCCTTGAGCATTGATCGCTCCAGCTGATTCCCAAACGTGGTTCTTAGGCAAGCCAAGTGTCAAGTCTGTTCCAGGCGCTGTGTAGTGAAGAGCTGAGAATTGCTCTTTGTTGAGCATCTCTGCCTTGCTCTTCAAGATAGCTGCATGTTCTTCCCAAGCCTTAACTGGGTCTTCTTCGTAGATACGGCAAGTCTTGAAGATTTGGTCCCAAAGTAGGTCCACTGCTTCTATCACTTGCAGATTTGGAAAGACCTTCTTAGCCCACTCTAGTCCAGCAGCAGCTGCTACAGTCCAGCTAACCTTGTTAGATTGAGTTGCGATACGCATTGGCTTCATAGCAATTCCCATAGCTTTGGCAGAAGCTGAAAGCTTTTCAGCATCCACTCCGTTCAAGGCACCTGGATCAGAAGAACGGACACCGAGACGACTCGCTTTGTTTTCAAGAAGGTAATTCATCTCAGCAATCTTGTATTCTGGTACATTGTCCAAACGCTCCATTGGCGCGTGGAGGAATTTCTCACGGTTTACAAAGTCATCTGCCCATTGAACGATAACTTCGTGCGCTCCAAGTGCATAAACTGCTTTGACGATTAAGTGAGCCAACTCACGTTGCTCCACATCGATAGACAGCGCCAAAGTGTGACCAGGTTGCACGTTCACTCCGTTTGCCACCAATAACTTGGCGTATTTTTCTAGATTTTCTTTAAAAATTTGGTAAAAACCATGTTATTTCTCTTTTCTATATATAGTTTTTATGTAAAGCAGAGAGTAGCCCTGCTAGTGCAATAGCTATTTCTGACAAAAGTGCTGTCGATAGAAGAATTGTCTGATCAGCAAGGTCTAATTGATACTCAAATATCTTCTCAGCAGGTTTGTCTTCCGCAAAAATTCTGAGTTTCATAAAATGTCCTCCGTTACTAATCCCTAAAACAAATCATCAAACAAACTCAACTGATTATCCTCTGGCATATTGCCGAGAATGCCCATTTCATCCATCTTTTCAACCAAGGTTGAGGAGAGTCCACCACGCTTGCGGAGTTCTGTTTTAGAGAGGAATTCTCCTTCTTGACGAGCACGAACCAATTGCTTAGCAACGTTCTCTCCTAGTCCATCCATAGCGACAAACGGTGGGATGAGGGTATCTCCATCAATGATGAATTCAGTTGCATCACTGCGATAGAGGGTCCAACTTGCCAAATTTGAACCCACGTTCCACATCTCATTGACGATTTCAAGTGTTGTGTAAAGATCAATTTCTACATTGGAGCTTCATTGTTCTTACGCTTTTCAGCAATTTCTTGCATCTTGCGTTTAATCGCATCCAAGCCTGCCCCCATGGTCTTGATATCAAAGGCCTTGGCACGGATTGAGAAGTAAGCACAGTAATAATAAATCGGATGGTGAACCTTGAAGTAGGCCACACGAAGGGCCATCATAACGTAGGCTGCCGCATGGGCTTTAGGGAACATGTACTTGATTTTTCCACAAGATTCGATATACCACTCAGGCACATTATTGGCCTTCATGGCTTCGATATAGCCATTTCGTTCTTCTTCGAAATCTTCAACACAAGCCCTTACGTACGCGCTCCATGATGGTAAAGGCCATCTTTGGTTTCAGGACCGCATGCGAGGTAAACCATGATGTCGTCCCGACATCCGATAACGGTTGAAAGGTCCGCAATCCCTGCCTGATCAAGTCTTGAGCATTTCCCAACCATACGTCTGTCCATGAGACAAACCAGAAAGCTGAAGCAACTCCGCAAAGGTCGTCGGATGGGTTTCATCCACCATCCCTCGAACAAAGTTAGTTCCAAACTCTGGAATACCAAGCATACCAGTTGAAGTCCCGATTTGTTCAGGTGTCACTCCAAGGATATCTGTACCTGAGAAAAGGGCCATGACACCAGGATCATCCATAGGAATATCATTTGGATCAATGCCTGACAAGTCCTGCAGTTTCCGAATCATGGTCGGATCATCGTGTCCCAGGACATCGAGCTTAAGGACGTTCTCATCGATATCGTGGAAGTTAAAGTGGGTGGTTTGCCATTCAGCAGTGACATCATCTGCAGGATACTGCACAGGAGTAAAGTCATAGACATCCATATAGTTAGGGATAACAACGATTCCCCCTGGGTGCTGACCGGTCGTACGTTTAACACCGGCAGCTCCTTGAGCTAGGCGCTCCACTTCAGCTTCTCGGTAGAATTTGCCATAGTCACGCTCGTAACCTTTAACAAATCCATAGGCTGTTTTAGCAGCCACCGTACCAACCGTTCCTGCACGGAAGGCATATTCTTCCCCAAAGATATCACGAACATCTAAGTGGGCGCTCGGTTGGTCTTCACCTGAGAAGTTCAAATCGATATCAGGTACCTTATCCCCATCAAAACCAAGGAAGGTCTCGAAAGGAATGTCCTGTCCATTCTTGCTGAGCTTGTGGCCACAGTTTGGACAGTCTTTATCTGGCATATCAAAGCCTGAACCGTAGGAACCATCCGTGATAAATTCACTGTACTGACACTGACCACTGACATAGTGAGGAGAGAGGATTAACCTCTGTAATCCCAATCATGGTCGCAACAAAACTGGATCCAACAGACCCACGAGAACCAACCAAGTAGCCTCGTTCGTTGGAACGGTGCACTAGCATCTGTGAAGCCAGATAAATCACGGCGAATCCATTCCCCAGGATAGAAGTCAATTCCTTTTCAATCCGTAAATCAACGATATCTGGGAGTGGATTTCCATAGATTTCAAAAGCTTTTTTATAGGTTAATTCAGCAACTGTTTCTTCGGCTTGGTCAATGAAAGGTGTATACAAATCACCCTTTACAACCTCCACAGGTTCAAAGATTTCTGCCAAGGCATTGGTATTTTTCAATGACAATCTGCGAGCCAAGTCTTCCCCTGTAGGCAAACTCATCCAGCATTTCATTAGTTGTTCTAAAAATGCGCCTTTGGTAGTGGAGCTGGTTGGGCAGCTTCTCCGCGACCGATCGTTCGGTTAATCATGGCTCCCTGACCGAGACTTCGCACGATGATTTCTCGATAAATTTCATCCTCAGGTTCGATATAGTGGACATTTTCCTGTCGCAAGAGCGGGCTTACCGAGACGGTCTCCGACCCTCAGCAAATTCTTGATAATAGTGTGGAGCTCCTCCATATCCTTGACCTGCTCTTTGGCAATCAGAGGTGCATAGATAGCTGGAGGCATAACCTCGATAAAATCATAGTATTTAGCTACTTCGACTGCCGCATCTACACCCTTGTGATACGACTGCATCAAAGACTTCCTTCCGTGCCAGGCTGAACCTAAGATCAAACCTTCTCGATGAGCATCCAGCACCGTACGTGGAATCCGTGGAACTCCTTCAAAATACTGGGTATTAGAGAGGGAAACCAACTTAAAGATATTTTTCAAACCCACTTGATTTTTCACATAGATTGTCGCATGCTTGACACGAGCTTTTTTATATGAATCTGGACTGATTAAATCAAGGGTTTAATCGTGCTAAGTCCGTCACACCGTGTTTTTCTGCTACTTCCTTGATAAAGATAAAGAGCAGACGGCCAGTTGCTTCCGCATCATAGTTGGCCATGTGATGGTGTTCTAGAGCCACACCAAAACGCTTGGTCAATGGTCCTAGAACTATGTCGCTTGTACTCAGGATAGAGGTTTCAGCAAACTCTAACGTATCAATGACAGGTTGAGTAATTTTTGGAAGACCGTGACGCTCATAGTTGGCATTCATAAAACCAACGTCAAAGCTTGCATTATGAGCTACAAGAACGGTATCTTTACAGAATTCTTGGAATTCTTTCAGAACTTGAATCAAAGGTTTAGCGTTTTTACATGATCAGTAATCCCTGTCAATTCAGTTGTAAAAGGCTGACAGGGGATGCCTGGATTGATAAATTCATCAAATTCAGCGACGATATTGCCTTATACATCTTGGAAGCCGCAACCTGAATCAAGTCATTATAGATGACAGACCTGTCGTTTCACGTCAAAAGACCACATAGGTTGCTTCAGACAAATCCATCTCAACTTCGTTATAGACGATAGAACACGGTCTTTCAACAATATTAGCTTCCATCCCATAGATTAGCTGGATGCCCGCTTTCTTAGCCGCCTTATAGCCATGAGGGAAGGATTGAACATTCCCATGGTCCGTTATAGCAACTGCCTTGTGTCCCCATTTAGCCGCTTTCGCAACCAGTTCTTCGACCTCAGGCAGAGCATCCATGGTCGACATGTTAGTGTGGGCATGAAACTCAACGCGACGCTCACCTTCTGGCATCAAGTCCTTCCGTTCATAGTGAACAACTTCCTGCACGTCCTGAACATTCATGGTCAAATCTCGTGTAAAATTATTGACCTCGACATTTCCACGAACACGGAGCCAGGAATTTTTCTTAATCATGTCAAATTTCTGAGCTTCTTCTTCATTTTAACCCATTTTTGCGCTGGAAACTAGACGTATAGTCAGTCATCTTGAAATTAATCAAGCACACATGACCGTTCTAGTGACCTTTGCTCAACATCAAAGACAACACCCTCAAAAACCAGACGATTTTTCTTCAGTATTGACCCTCGATCATTGGAGTAATTTCTGCCTTGTCTAGTTTTGGCTTGGCAGCTGCCTTCTTAGCTTGAAAATCAAAAACAGGTTTGTCTTCAACTGGAGGAGGCGGAGCCATCTGTTCTAACTGTTCCATAGCACGAAGGGTTTCGTCATTAGCAGCCTGAACAATCATTTGATTTTCAGAATGAAAACATCCTGCTCCTTCATGTCAAATCTTCATTTTTCTAAAACTACAAGTGAGTTTGGAAATCCAAGAGTTCTAGCTGTTTGCTGAGATTGGGAAGGTGGTTTTCTAAAAATGCTCTGTATCTGCCGCTTCGAAGCCTCAATAATCAACTGATCATTCTCAAATCGAACCTGAAAATCCTGATACATGGTCCGAAATCCTTGGCTAGAACAAGGACCATCTGAAAAAGCCTCTTGGTAGTGAGTTGTAGAAGCTCCTTCATAAAATCTTGACGGCGAGTTTTTATCTCAAAGGTTGCTTTGATTTCCTGTTTTTGAAAATTCTTCTTTCAGCCCTTTCTTCAACGCTAAAAAGAGTTCAAAGGGCAGGATATTCTCAAATACAAAACGAAACTCCCAAATTTTACTTTGCTTGTGTACAATAACTGTTCAATTTCAGCCTGGGAGAAGGCCTCATGATTTCTTATCTCAGCGGGAATTCCCAACTGATTCATTAAAATTTCAAAAGTGGTTGACATCCATTTTCCTCACAATATACTCCTTCTATTTTACCATATTTGAGGCAATTTTAGCTATTTCTACCAAACAGAAAAAGAAGCCACAAAGTGACTTCTTTTAAAGTGACGGTGAATTATTCTTCACCTTTGTTTTTCTTAATGATTTCTTCTTGTACTGACTTAGGTACATCTTCGTAGTGGTCAAATACCATCATGAATGTACCACGTCCTTGAGATGCAGAACGAAGAACTGTTGCGTAACCGAACATTTCAGCAAGTGGAACGTAAGCACGAACGATTTGGCTGTTACCGTGTGCTTCCATACCATCTACACGTCCACGACGAGCAGTTACGTGACCCATAACATCACCAAGGTTTTCTTCTGGAACAGTGATTGTTACAAGCATCATTGGCTCAAGGATAGCTGGTTGTGCAGTCTTAGCAGCTTCTTTAAGTGCAAGAGATGCAGCGATCTTGAAGACAGTTTCAGATGAGTCGACATCGTGGTATGAACCATCGTAAAGCTTAGCTTTAACGTCAACCATTGGGTAACCTGCAAGAACACCGTTAGCCATAGATTCTAGCAAACCTTTTTCAACCGCTGGGATAAATTCACGAGGAACCACACCACCGACGATTGCGTTTTCGAATTCGAATCCTTTACCTTCTTCGTTTGGAGTAAATTCAATCCATACATCACCGAATTGACCTTTACCACCAGACTGACGTTTGAAGAATCCACGTGCTTGAGTAGAAGCGCGGAATGTTTCACGGTAAGATACTTGAGGAGCACCTACGTTCGCTTCAACTTTGAACTCACGACGCATACGGTCAACAAGGACGTCAAGGTGAAGCTCACCCATACCAGAGATAACTGTTTCACCAGTTTCAACGTTAGTTTCAACGCGGAATGTTGGATCTTCTTCAGCCAATTTTTGAAGGGCGATACCCATCTTGTCTTGGTCAGCTTTAGATTTTGGCTCAACCATCAATTGGATAACTGGTTCTGGAACGTTGATTGACTCAGGATGATTTTCGCTTTTTCATCTGTCAATGAGTCACCAGTTGTAGTATCTTTCAAACCAACGGCAGCAGCGATATCACCTGAGTAAACAGTGTCGATTTCTTGACGGCTGTTAGCGTGCATTTGAAGGATACGTCCGATACGTTCACGTTTACCTTTAGAAGTGTTCAATACGTAAGAACCTGATTGAAGAACACCTGAGTAAACACGGAAGAATGTCAAACGACCTACGAATGGGTCAGTCATGATCTTGAAGGCAAGAGCTGCAAATGGCTCTTCGTCAGATGCAGGACGAGTTTCTTCTTCATCTGTATCTGGGTTAATACCCTTGATAGCTGGGATGTCAAGTGGGCTGGAAGGTGAGTCGATAACCGCATCAAGCATCAATTGAACACCTTTATTCTTGAAGGCAGAACCACACAATACTGGGAAGAATTCAACGCTGATAGTCGCTTTACGGATACCAGCTTTCAATTCTTCGTTAGTGATTTCTTCACCTTCGAGATATTTCATCATCAATTCTTCGTCAGTTTCAGCAACTGCTTCAACCAATTTTTCGCGGTATTCTTGAGCTTGGTCAAGGTATTCAGCTGGAATGTCTTCTTCAAGGATATCTGTACCAAGGTCGTTAGTATAGATTTCAGCTTTCATCTTAATCAAGTCGATGATACCACGGAAGTCATCTTCAGAACCGATTGGCAATTGGATTGGGTGTGCGTTTGCTTGAAGACGATCGTGAAGTGTGCTTACTGAGTAAAGGAAGTCAGCACCGATTTTATCCATTTTGTTGGCAAACATGCGAAGTGGAACTCATGACTCAGTTGCGACGCCAAACTGTTTTCGAGTTTTGAGGCTCAACACCTGATTGTGAGTCAAGAACTGTAACCGCACCGTCAATACACGAAGAGAACGTTGTACTTCGATTGTGAAGTCCACGTGTCCTGGTGTGTCGATGATGTTACGCGGTGGTTGTTCCATTGAGCTGTTGTCGCAGCAGATGTGATAGTGATACCACGTTCTTGCTCTTGCTCCATCCAGTCCATTTGTGACGCACCTTCGTGAGTTTCACCGATTTTGTGGATTTTACCAGTGTAGTAAAGAATACGCTCAGTTGTTGTTGTTTTACCAGCATCGACGTGAGCCATGATACCGATATTACGAGTTTTTTCAAGTGAAAATTCGCGTGCCATGAGGTTTGTTTCTCCTATATTTTTATTTCTATTCTATTATAACACGATTTCAATAAAAACGGATAGGCAGGACCCACCGCTTCTCAGTGTTTATCTTGTTTAGTTGGTTTTCAACTTGAGAGATGGGAAGTTGAATTGAACTTCGGGCTAAAAGCTCGGAAAATAGATAAGCTTTCCTAGAATCGTTGATTCTTCGTCAAGCTTCCTAATTTTCAGTCGCTTTTTTAACGCCCTTAGTATCTTAATCTTACCAACGGAAGTGTGCGAAGGCACGGTTAGCTTCAGCCATACGGTGAGTGTCTTCACGTTTCTTAACTGCTGCACCAGTGTTGTTAGCAGCATCCAAGATTTCTTTTGCAAGACGGTCTTGCATTGTGTGTTCACCACGAAGGCGAGCGATTGTTACCAACCAACGAAGTCCAAGTGTTGTACGACGTTCTGGACGAACTTCAACTGGGACTTGGTAGTTAGATCCACCAACACGACGTGCACGTACTTCAAGTACAGGCATGATGTTTTCCATAGCTGTTTCAAATACTTCAGTGCATCGTTACCAGTAGCTTTGACGGTTGCTCCAGCACCGTAAACGATTGAAGCAGCTGTACCACGTTTACCATCAAGCATAACGCGGTTGATAAGACGAGTAACTAGTTGTGAATTGTAAAGCGGATCTGGCAATACGTCACGTTTTGGAGCTCTATTTTTACGACTCATTTCTCTTTATCCCCTTTCCTTATGCTTTTGGACGTTTAGTACCGTATTTAGAACGGCCTTGTTTACGATCGTTAACACCTGCAGTATCAAGTGCACCACGGACGATATGGTAACGTACCACTGGAAGGTCTTTTACACGTCCACCACGAAGAAGCACCACGCTGTGCTCTTGCAAGTTGTGTCCGATACCTGGGATGTAGGCAGTAACTTCGATAAGGTTGCTCAAACGTACACGAGCAAATTTACGAAGGGCTGAGTTAGGTTTTTAGGTGTCATGGTTCCAACACGAGTTGCAACACCACGTTTTTGTGGTGAAGAAACGTTTGTTTGAACTTTTTTATGACTGTTGTAACCAACGTTCAAAGCTGGTGATTTAGATTTTTCTACTTTTGATTTACGCGGTTTGCGAACCAATTGGTTAATTGTAGGCATCTACATTCTCCTGTGTTTTTATTTTTGGTGATGATACACTTGCGTGACAGCTATCATCTAGTGTACTTTTTGCAACATTTGTCAGCACGTCCCTGTACACTCTTGAGACCAAAAGTAAAAAGTACCGTCTAACATTGTACCACTTTTTCTATTTTTGTCAATATATTTCTTCTTATTTTTGACTTCTTTGCTCTTAAATTTAGTTGAAAACGTTCGCCTACCATAGGCTCTTCAACCGACCACATAGACAAAGCTTCTTGCGGTGTCATGGTGTTTATAGACTTGTAGGCAAAGAGATCTCTATTACAACTAGATAAAAGGAAAGTATGAAAGTCAAACTCGACGATTGATCAGCAATATATTGAAGAACAAATCATCATAGAAGCACCAACCTTGTCCCCTAGAGTTCAAAAAGTTAAAGACTTTGTTCAATCGCTGGATCAAAAAGAAACTCTGAAAGGAAAATTTCAAGATCAGGTTTTTCTTATCGAAATTCAAAAGATTCAACGGATTTACATTGAAAAACCGTAAAGTGCTAGCTGAAACGTAATCGAACCTATGCATCGATATTCGTCTCTACCAAAGCAGTTGAAATCTTACCTGCTTCCTTTATCCAAATTTCCCAATCGGAAATTGTCAACATTGATGCAATTAGTCATCTAAAACTCAACCTCTAACGGCTTGATTGAAATCTACTCTCAAAAAGCGACAGTTTCACCCTACTCATCTCGCCGTTACCTCAAAGCTATTAAGGAGAAATTAGAACTATGAAAAACAAGTATTTTCACGATGCCACAACTGGTATCCTCATCGGTCTCATCCCTATCGATTATCTTTCGTTTATCCACTCACCAAGTAACTACGCACCTCTCAGCCCCAACTCTTTGATTGGTCAATTCATGACCCAACATCAGGTGCATGGATCACTCGTCCCACTATACTGTCTGCTCATCTGGGCAGCGATTGAGTCCTCTTTTAGTTTTGGTAGCCGTCTATTTGCTCAAGATTGAGTCTCCTTCGTGCGACTGTCACTCACTTCTTCCTTATGTTGCCAGGTTTTTGTACCTCTAGCAATCCCTCAGCAGGCTGGTTCCCTCTTCACTGGACTTTCATCCTTCAGCTCATCCCAGAGTTTGCCATCGTCTACCTCATCATCTGGGTTGTTCTCTACAAGAGAGAATCTAAAAGGTTGCCCACATCAACCAACTATTAGCTCAGAAAAATAATACAACAGAAACCCACCTTTTTGCAAGTGGGTTTTTGCTATAATTTTGTTTCCATTCTAACAAGAGGTTCATGGCTTGCATAGGTGTCATATTGTACACGTCTATATTCGCAAGTTCTGTCAGGACTGGATTTTCTTCTTTTTCATCAAAGAGACATTTGCTCATTGGACAACATTCATTTGATTGATAGAAATTGGATTTTCCTGACCTTGGCTCTCTAGTTGAGTTAGAATCGCATCCGCTCTTTTTAGCAAGTCTGCTGGCAATCCTGCAATCTTAGCAACGTGGATACCGTACGATTTGTCGCTGGACCTGGTTCAATCTTATGAAGGAAAGTGACCTGACCATTTTTGCTCAAGCAGCTAGCCACGAACATTAACTAGATGTTCAAGACTAGTCTCCAGACTGGATATTCATGGTAGTGGGTCGCAAAGAGTCTTGGCAGCAATATGCTCATGGATATACTCGATAATGGGACTGAGCCAAAGCCATCCCATCATAGTTGCGGTTCCACGATCAAGCTCATCAAAGAGAATCAATGAATCCTCTGTCGCATGAGAAATGGCATTATTAGCTTCCATCATCTCTACCATAAAAGTAGATTGACCTGGAAACCAAGTCATCAGCCGCCCCGATATGGTGAAAAATTGCATCAAAGATTGGCAAACGAGCACTTTCTGCCGGAACATAAGAACCCATCTGAGCCATAACCGCTGTAATGGCTGAGTTGACGCATAGGTTGACTTCCCGCTCATGTTCGGACCTGTAATTAGTTGAATGCTAGTATCTTCATCCATCTGGATACTAGTGAATATAGGTCTGAGCTCCCATGACCTTTTTCAACAACTGCGTGACGACCATTCTGGATATCAATCACGACTCTTGCCCAAACTCTGGTCGAATCAGGTGTTGTTTTTCTGCAACTACTGCCAAGCCTTGCAAGACATCAACAGTCGCAATTCCTTGAGCCAGAGCCTGTAGGCGTTGGATATACTTGCCAACCTCCTCACGAATACGCATAAAGATTTCGTACTCTAGATTTGCTGATTTTCTCACGCCTCTAACATTTCTCCTCGATACGCGCTAACTCCTCTGTCCCAAAACGCTCAGAGTTTTTCAGCGTAGCCTGCGGAAAAAGTGGCTAGTACATTGCCCAGCTGCGAGTTGGTCACGTGGAAATAGTAGCCGTCTTTTTATTGTAGTCAATCTGAGAGTATTGATGCCCGAGTTTTCTCTTTCCTTAGCCTCGATCTCAGCAATCCAGCTGGTCCTTCTTCTCAGTACACGACGGTGTATCCAAGGTCTCATCAAAGCCCGCTCGATAATACCACCTTCGCAATCACGTGAGGAGCCTCAGGAGCAATGGCAGCACTAATGGATTTTCCAACTCAGAATAGCATCCAGTTCTTCAATCAGGTAAGCTGAGCTGGTTGCTCCATTCCTTCTAAAATGGCGCGAATTCGTGAACACTTCCTAAGGTAGTCGCTACGTGCAAGAGGTCTTTAGGATTACTTTTTCCCAAAAGAAACTCGACTGGCCAGACGCTCGATATCGTCGATCCCCTTTGAGACTTTCCGTTAAATCACTGCGTGTTCAAAGAAGTAATCCAGAAAAACTTGTACAACTTCCCTGACGTTCAGGATACGGCCTTATCAATCAAAGGACGTTGAATCCAAGAACGTAGAGAGGCGCATCCCATTGCAGTTTTAGTCTCCATCTAGCAACCAGAAAAAGACTGCCTTGTTTTACTTACCAGAGCGAGCATTTTCAACCAAATCCAGACTAGCCTTGGTCGCAAAATCCATCTGCAAAAATCTTTGATTTCATAACGATATGAGGTTTTTAAGTGATTCAACTCTCTCATCTGCGTCCGATGAACATACTGGAGAAGTTTTCCACTGGCAGCTTTTTCAATGGGCGCCAATCCTGAATCCAACAGATGAAGGTCTTCATATCTTCCTGTTCGTAGGAAAGCACTAGATTCATCTGACGACTGAGAATCTGCTCTTCTACTCAGGCAAGTCATAACCAATCACCACTTCTCTCGCTTTGAGGTTGCGGATTTCACCACAGACTAGAGAAAAATCTGATAGCCCCGTTACATAAAAATCACCTGTCACTAGGTCCATATAGGCTAGTCCATACTGGGAACCTTCACGATCAATAGCCACTAAAAAGTTATTGTGAGCTATCTGGCTTACTACCATCAACCACTGTCCCTGGTGCAATGACCTGAACAACCTGCGCTTAACGACACCAACAGCTTGCTTTAGGGTCTTCCATCTGTTCAGCGATGGCAACCTTGTAGCCACGTTCAACGAGGACATCGATATGACTGTTGGGCAGGGATAGGAACCCAGCCATAGGAATCGGATTTTCAGCATTTTTATTGCGACTGGTCAACGAAATCTCTAGAATCTGAGCGGCATTGATGGCATCTTCATAAAACAACTCATAAAAATCACCCATGCGAAAAAGCAAAAAAGCATCGGGATATTGTTTTTTGATATCCACATACTGTTGCATACCAGGTGATAATTTTTCAGTAGTCATTTACTCTCTCCTTGTAAAAACAGTCCTGAGAGAAGCTCTCAAGACCTTATCTATCTTCCATTAACTCTAGCAGCGTTCTTCCATGACTTTAGAACTGCATGTTGATCCTCTACAGATTACCAAAAGGGTATTCGCTCCTGCAACCGTTCCTAAAATCCATTCATCTTTGTTGAATCTACAACATTACTAAAACGGATGCTTCTCCAAGTTTAGTGTGGAGAACCAGGGTGAATTCGGCTCTCGCTACACCTTCAAGATGATGTGAAAGGAAGTCAACTAAATCAATTTTATCTGTCTCATTCGCCAAGACATAGTAGACCATGTCATTTTTCTTAACTTTGGTCAAGCCACTTTCTCGTAAATCTCGTGATATGTTGTTTGGGTTGCAAAAGACATTCCGAGCCTCTAAACGATCTTGAATTTCCTTTTGAGTCCCTAGTTTTCTTCCGCAATCATCTGCTAATCAGCGAATGACGATCTTTTTCTCATAACATCCTCTCAAATGAATATTTATCATTTTGCATTTATTTAGCTTAGACGTATACCAAAACTGCATATTTCATTGCTCATCTTTCCTAATTTGTGATAGAATAGTAGAAAAAGCCCTAAAGGAGCCCTAAATGAATACGAAAAGAATTGATTGCTAGCAGAGTTAGCTAGCGTCATTGATAGCCTGGACCAGAGGCTATTTTTAAATTTCACTAGAAACACCTAAAAACCTCAGATATGAATGTCGCCTTCCTGCCTCTCATTGGCAAAGGTTGAACATGCAAAAGCTCCTCAAATGATTGCTGCTGACATCGCTGAAAAGATCAATAGCCAAGCTTTTGAAAAGGTTGTAGCAGGTCCTTATGCAAAACTTCTTCCTTGATAAGGCTGCTGTTCTGTGCGCTACTAAGACGTTATCACTGAAAAGAGCACTACGCCGACCAAGAGTTGGCAATCAAGAAAATGTTGTTATCGACATGTTCAGCTCCCAATATCGCTAAACCATTTTCAATCGGTCAGCCCGTTCAACAGTTATCGGAGCACAGCTTGTCACATATCTTCCAAAAATCGGTTATCAAACGTCAAAGGTCACCCACTTGGGAGACTGGGTAAAACAGTTTGGGATGTTGATGTTGCCTGCAAGAAATGGGGTAACGAAGAAGCTGTCGAAAGCTCATCCAATCGATGAACTTTCAAGCTCTATGTCCGCATCAATGCTGAAGCTGAAAATGACCCTAGCTTGGATGAAGAAGCACGCGAATGGTTCCGTAAACTGAAAAATGGAGATGAGAAGTCTCGCTCTTTGGCAATGGTTCACTGATGAAAGCTTTGGTTGAGTTAACCGTCTCTACAATGAGCTACAAGTTGAATTCGACAGCTACAACGAGAAGCTTTCTACAATGATAAAATGGATGCAGTTGTAGACATTCTCGCTGAAAAAGGACTATTAGTCGAATCAGAAGGTGCCCAAGTTGTCAATCTTGAAAAATACGAATTGAACACCCAGCTCTATCAAGAAATCTGACGGTGCGACTCTCTACATCACACGTGACTTGGCTGCGGCCCTCTCACCGTAAAAACGAATATCAGTTTGCCAATCAATCTATGTCGTTGGTCAAGAACAATCTGCTCACTTTAAGCAACTCATAGGCTGTCTTGCAAGAGATGGGTATGATTGGAGCCAAGATATTGTCCATGTTCCGTTTGGCTTGGTTACAAAAGAAGGGAAAAACTTTCTACTCGTAAAGGGAATGTTATTCTTGCTAGAACCAACTGTGCAGAAGCTATCAGCCGTGCTAAAGCGCAAAATCGAAGCTAAAAATCCTGAACTTGACCAAAGACCAGGTCGCTATGCTGTTGAGTTAGACTATTAAATTTCATGACCTAAAACTGACCGTACAAATGGATAGTGACTTCGACCTTGAAGCTATGGTATCCTTCGAAGGGAGACTGGCCCTCTTTATGTTCAATACGCTTACGCTCGTATCCAATCAATCTTGCGTAAAGCCGATTTCAAAACCTCAAGCAGATGCCAACTATAGCTTGAACGATGCTGAAAGCTGAAATTATCAAGCTAATCCAAGATTTTCACGTATTATTAAACGTGCAGCTGATAATTACGAGCCTTCTATCATCGCTAAATTTGCAATCAGCTAGCTCAGCCTTTAACAAATACTATGCCCACACTCGCATCTTGGATGAGAGCCCAGAACGTGACAGTCGTCTAGCTCCTTAGCTATGCAACAGCAGCTGTCCCTCAAAGAAGCGCTTCGTCTGTTGGGTGTAGAGCGCCAGAAGATGTAATTCGTTGACAGAGACTGGAACTGAAAGTTCTAGTTCTTGACGGCAATCGCTATCGAGCGATTTTGCCTAAACGTTTACTAATCGCATCAAACAAATGATATCGACTTATTTTGGATGCATGTCGTGATCTAATAATTTAATTTATTACTACAAGCGTATAACTAACGCCAATCCTATTCGGACTTCTGCTGATATCCCTCACTAGTCTTTTCGATAGAAATATTATCGATTTCTACCGAAAGACGCGTCGTCAAATGAGGCGATTTGCCTAAACGCTTTTACTAATTCATCTAAATAAATAACAAATGTAGCTAGGCACTGCAGTATTATCACTCGAAAAATTAAAAATTACTTTGTATCTACCACTACTTCTTTATCACCTAGGGAGAATTTTTATGAGCCAGTATGCTTATATCCCAGTTTGTTGTCAGTCTTCTTTTCTCTTTCTTGTCAACAATATGAAAAAGAGAAACTTCAAAAGACTGCTTTCAGGACCAGCTATTGAAAGATCAAGTCTTTTCGTGCAACTATCAAAGAAAAATCCAACGATAGAAAAATATCAATGATGTCATTGATACATCAACAAAGGTT
>BNJU01002004.1_pt1 | contig 27247 bp, 31 predicted proteins | sample 8539281 | NCBI WGS metagenome assembly BNJU01 (sample SAMD00202456, study PRJDB9452) | human saliva metagenome | isolation source: human saliva | place: Japan
ATACAACAAGTCAAAAAAAGGAGAAACAAATTATTCCACAGTGTACACCTGAAAAAAAGAAGAAGCCATCATGGATGCTTTGAGACACTTCAAAATGATTTAATAGAAAAGAATGACAGCATATGACTTTCTGCATTTATTACATTCCTACTTGGTACTGGAACGGCGTTGTTGTATATCATTATGGTGTTCTGCTTATTTTTGGGCGTTAGCTTCTTTTATTGCAAGTTTAAGAGTAAGTTAACATATTTTTAGAAGTGTAAGTTGAATGATTGGTAAAATAGCAGGTATATATCTCTAAGTGTTATAATATATTATTAAGATGAAATATATTAGTTATTTAAAAGATAAGAGAAACGAACGGGTAGAGGGGGAAATTAAAACAAAATTATATTAAAAGAACACGTTAATTATGAAACTGGGATTTGTTATGAATCCCAGTTTAATTTTTTTGACTTTTACATGATTTATACATGTGATATTATCAAAAAAATGTTGTTTATAAGGTTATTGATAAGGAGTTGACCACATGAGTGATGTAATAAGCTGTTAGATGAAGCTATTAAAGAAACCGAAAACTTGTACGAAGGAGAAGTCTTTATTTTTTTAAGGAATTGTTTAAAGGATATGTATGGAGCAGGATACCGAGAAAGGACTGTACTAATGTCTTAGTAGATGTTTTTTTGAGATATTTTAAATAATATAAAAAAACACTTGAATAAATGCTCATATAACTATTGACACAAGAGAAAAATAATAATATAATAAATATACAACATATGAATGCTTGTCCAAGTAATCAGATGAAATGATTTAAAAAGAGGTGATAATATGACTAAAAAAATTTAATTCAATTGAAAGATGTGACTGCAATGCAATTCATGAGGATATTGTAAATCAAGTTAGAGATAAAATGCCTCAAGAAGAAAGCTTTTATGATCTAGCAGAATTATTTAAAGTATTTGGAGATTCAACACGAATCAGGATATTATGGGCTTTACATGAAGCTGAAATGTGTGTTTGTGATATCGCTGTATTACTTAACATGACACAATCAGCAATTTCCCATCAGCTGAGAGTCTTAAAACAAGCTAATTTAGTGAAAAACAGAAAAGAAGGCAAAGTAGTATATTATTCATTAGTTGATGATCATGTAAGAGAAATATTTGACCAAGGTCTAATTCATATCAACGAGAAGTAGTAATGCGGTAGAATAGAATATTTTTTGAAGATATTTGGGCATATATTTAAGTCTTCATTTCAAATGAGCAATGCTTCAAGAAAATTTGAAAAAGACTTGTAGTATTCAAAATAAAATTACAAATAATATTTAGGAGGATTTAATAATGAAAAAGAAATTTATACTTGAAGGTTTAGATTGTGCAAATTGCGCGACAAAAATGGAAAAGGCTATTAATGAGCTTGATGGAGTGAAAGAAGCTACTGTTAACTTTATGACCACAAAACTCGTTATTGATGGTGAGGATGAAAAAATGCCAACAATAATAGCAGAGGCCGAAAAAATAGTTAAAAAAATCGAACCCGATACAACTATGAAAAAGGCCTAAAGGAGGCTATTTAGTATGACAAAACGACTATGGCGAATAATTATTGGTGCAGCCGTGTTAGCTACAGCAGTATTGCTTAGTTTAAATAACGAATGGTTACAGATTGCTCTCTTTATAATAAGTTACATTATTGTAGGTGGAGATGTTGTAAAAAGAGCTGTAAAAAAAATATTTTTTTAAAGGTCAAGTTTTCGATGAAAAATTTTTTTAATGAGTATTGCAACAATTGGTGCATTTTTTTATTGGTGAGTATCCTGAAGGTGTTGCAGTTATGCTGTTTTATCAAGTTGGAGAACTGTTTCAAAAGCTATGCAGTTGGCAAGTCGAGAAAGTCAATTGCAAGCCTTATGGATATTCGACCAGATTATGCAAAATGTTAAAAAGGTGATGAACTTGTCAAAGTTGACCCAGATGAAGTACAAATTGGAGATATTATTGTAATTAAAGCAGGAGAAAAAAATTCCTCTTGATGGCAAGGTAATTGAGGGAAGTTCAATGATTGATACATCGGCACTAACAGGCGAATCTGTTCCTCGTGAAGTAGAAGTTGGAAGTGATATCCTAAGTGGGTGCATCAACATTAATGGGGTTATTACAGCAGAGGTTACCAAGGAATTTGGAGAATCTACTGTAAGTAAAAATTCTTGATTTAGTTGAAAATGCAAGTAGTAAAAAAATCCAATTCAGAACAATTTATTACGAAGTTTGCGAGATATTATACACCGGTTGTGGTTATAATTGCAGTTTTTTTCTAGCTATTATACCACCTCTTGTTATAGACAGGGGCGACTTTTAGTGATTGGATATATAGAGCACTAGCATTCCTTGTGGTATCCTGTCCGTGTGCTTTAGTTATTTCAATTCCTTTGAGTTTCTTCGGTGGAATAGGTGGAGCCTCAAAAAAAGGTGTTTTAGTCAAGGGTAGTAATTATTTAGAGGCATTAGCAGAAACTGAAATTGTTGTTTTTGATAAAACTGGAACACTAACGAAAAGGTGTATTTAATGTACAGGAAATTCATCCAGAAGGAGTTTCCAAAGAAGAGCTACTAGAATTAACTGCACATGCGGAAAGCTATTCCAATCATCCGATTTCACTTTCACTGAAACGTGCATATAGCAAAGAAATAGACAATGGACGTATTTCAGATGTAGAAGAGATATCAGGTCATGGTGTTATTGCAACAGTAGATGGCAAAAAGGTTATGGCAGGAAATATCAAACTTATGAAAATGATGGATATCCCTTATTTCAAGGGAGAGCTGATCGGTACTATTGTACATGTTGCTGTTAATAACAAATATATAGGTTACATTGTAATTGCCGATGAGGTAAAGGAAGATTCAGCACAAGCAATCAAGGAACTTAAGGCAGCTAATATTAAACAAACAGTTATGTTGACAGGTGATAATAAAAAGTATTGGTTCAAAAAGTTGCTAAAGAGCTTGGTCTTGATAAGGTTTATGCAGAACTGTTGCCAGCAGACAAAGTTGAAAAACTAGAAGAATTATTTTCGCAAAAATCTAAAAAAGGTAAACTTGCCTTTGTTGGTGACGGAATCAATGATGCACCTGTATTAGCTCGTGCAGACATTGGAATAGCAATGGGTGGTTTAGGTTCTGATGCGGCCATTGAAGCTGCTGATGTTGTAATTATGACTGATGAACCATCGAAAAATTGCTACTACAATGAAGATTTCTAAAAAGACACTAAAAATTGCACATCAAAACATAGTATTTGCAATTGGAATAAAAAAATAATTGTTCTTATTTTGAGTGCTTTTTGGAATAACTACTATGTGGGCAGCTATATTTGCAGATGTAGGTGTAACTATCATCGCAGTATTAAATGCTTTTAGAGCTTTGAATGTAAAGAATCTATAAACTATTTTTCCTATTCACCCCTTGAATGATACCGATAATTGACGATACAATCAAGGGGTATTTTTTAATTTAAAAAAACTATAAATGAAAAATTGGTTGGGATTTACCTTGAATTAAATGGTTTTAAAGATATGGAGGTTATGTAATTGAAAGTTATTGATGAATGTTGCTGTGAATGTATCACACAAAATTTAAATAGAACAAAGGAGAGTTGCCCTGTCTGTAATAATGAAGGAGTAACAGTTAGTAGGATAACCGTTGAACACTTGGTGACAGATGATTATCGTAATGCCGTTGATGGAGATCAATATAAGATATGCATGAATGAGGACTGCGACGTTATTTACTATAACTTAGATAAAGAAATAAAATTCTTAAAAGACCAAGTTAGGGTTCCTATCTGGTTTAAGAAAGATGCAGATCCTAAGTATGCTTGTTATTGCAGCAAAGTCACAGAAGATCAGGTAATTGAAGCAGTTGTAAAGCATGGTGCGAAAACCGTTAAAGAAGTAAATGCCATAACTGGAGCAATGAAAAATTCGCTTTGTAAGGAAAACAATCCTTTGGGGGTATGTTGTCATAAGATTATTCAGGAAGCCATTGATAAGGGATTAACCATGAAATGATTTGAGTTGATATGTTCTCACGAACAGACAAAACCGTTGATATCTTCCCACAAACGAGAGCCAATGTTGGATATGTTTCCAACTACGAGTGTGGATATGTTCCCCTTAACCATAGGGGTTGAGGCGATAACACTTCTTGAACGAACTAATTAGAGAAGTAGAAGAATATTTTTATACTCTAGGATAGAACTCGTAGAAAGAGGAGAGAAACCTTAGCCACTGTACTTGATCCATGAACTTGTCACATAGTTTTTCTAAAGAGTTTATGGAATTGTATAATGGGATTTATTTTTAAAACGAAGACAAATTGAAATTTTTTTGGAGGTGAAGGGTATGGCTTCAAGGAAAGAATATTTAGATTTTTATTTTTAGAACAACTATCTGATTTGGAAGAAATATCATATAAGTCAATGATGGGTGAATATATAATTTATTATCGTGGAAAAAAATTGTTGGTGGAATTTATGATGATAGGGTTTTTAGTGAAGCCTGTTAAATCTGCAATAACATACATGCCAAATGCAAAGTACGAGTTACCATATGATGGAGCAAAGGAAATGTTATTGGTAGATGATGTTGATAACAAAGAATATTTAACCGGCTTATTTAATTCAATGTATGATGAGTTACCTGCACCAAAAACCAAAGAAAAAGAAATAATAAAATCTCAGTTTATCAAGGTAATACCATTTTAACGATAACCTCAGCTATAGTTAAATGGTTTAGTGGATATAGTCCCAGATATAGACAGGTTCACTTGATATACTTAGTGTTCACTCGTTCCATGTTGAAGCGGTACCACTTTTGACGAACCAATTAGAGAAGTAGAAAAAGCATCTTATACTCTGGGATAGAAACTGTAGACGGAGGAGTGAAACCCAGTCAGCCGCGGTTTGATTATTAACTTGTCACATAGTAGTTTCTAAAGAGATGGTGGAATTGTATAATGACTTTATTTTAAACTAAAGACAAATTAGAATTTGCTGAATTTAGCGGGTATAAATTTCTAAGCGAAATGAGACCTGTAAAACTTGTACGGATATTGTAGGGTAGGAAAAGAAATCTTCCTCTATACTAAAATAAAACTGCAGTGAGGGGAATCCAAATGAACATTATCAAGTCGTTTTCAACGATGGCCGATTGACCGTATCGGAAACAGTCCTTGATGATGAAATTGATGAAAGAAAGTAACTCTGTTATCCGGATATTCGTATTCAATGTTCAGTCGCTTTGTTTTCTATTCTGACTGGAAACAACGCTTGTGAATATAAGAAGCAGAAGATTGACGGAAGCAAATGTTATATTAAGAAACATGCATGATTATTGATGTTAGCTTGCAAATTTGGACATGAGTCATCCGATTCATTTGGAAACAGCTTAAAAATTTTCGCGGATTTCACTCTTCTGAGGTGTAAGAAAATGAAAACCATTCAAATTAGTATCACTGAGTGCAGTTAGCACTATGGCGGAGAGGAGAAGTGAACATTACAACTCAAAGAAACAAGCATTTACAGTTGCAGTAAATGAACAAAGCATCACCATTCGCCTGGCTATGTCCGAGTGTATGAAATGTTTATAGAAAATTTAGTCACCGATGAACTGCGAGTGCTGGAAGTTGATCAAAGCATGGGCGTTGCCATGATGGGCACATCAAGCACACAACTGTATGACGTTACATCGTTAATGATGTAGATAAAGCCACAAGTATGGGCTTAGAAGTTTTGGGCGTGAAGAAGCGAGCGTACAGTTGTAGAATTAGCAGGAAGTGTTCGGAGTGCATTCATAACGGTGGAAATATAATGAAGTATTCTTCCCTGAGCATGGCTATATCTCATTCAGGAAAAACTGACTTTGAATATTACTATGAAGGTGATATGCACAGCAAAGACTACATAAAATGGAACTTTGATTCGGATAACTAAAGCTTAAAAACCAGCTTTTGTCGAGCTGGAAAATTCCAGTTTGCTGAGCGTACCTTTTACCACTAACCTCAGCCATCGTTAAACTAGTTTAGTGGACATGTTTCGCGTACAACCTAACTACTTGACATGCTTGGTGTTCACTCGTTCCATGCCAGCTTGGTTGTTTTAATGACAAGGGTGTAGACCGAAGCATAATTAACATGAATGCTTTATGCTCTAGCTGTCGCAGAGGAGTAGTGACACGCACAGTGGAACCGCTGAATATGTGACGTTGCTTCAGAAAGGTAATTACTAGAAGAAAATTATAAAAGAAAATAACATAATATTTTGTAAAGTGAGGGATCACTGTGCCAAGACCAACGACATGATTTAATGATAGTTGCTAAGGAAAAGTTATGAAAAGTTAAACTTACTTATTTCAAAGATGACAAGTGAAGAGTTAAATACCTTTTGATTTTTCAAAAGATAAAAGAAAAAGAAGCTCATTGAGAAGAGATAAAACTTAAGAGATATCTTAATTCATCTCTATGAATGGCATAAACTGTTTTGGAATTGGGTACGTTCCAATCAAAAGGGAGAAGAGAAATCATTTATTCCTGAAACTATATAACTGAGAACTTATGAGTGATATGAATGTGAATGAAAAGCATCAGAATACGCTCTCTGAAGAAGCGACTAAAAGCTTCTACAAAAATCTCATAAAGATGTTTTTTGAAAACTAGCCGAAAAACTTACAAATGAAGAATTATTTTCAGTCATAAATGTCAGGGAGTGTACATTGATCTTATTTTTGTCAGGCTACTTTAGCCATTATGATTGGGCCATATAAAGGCCCATCATTGCAAGTGTCATAAAATGGAAAATACAAAAGGAAGTAAAAGATAAATTAACGTAAACTTTTGATTGCTAATCTAACGACAGCAAATTTTTGTTCTCTACTTTGATGAGAATCTTCTTTGATTTGTCGACGAGCATTATTTCGATAGATTAATAAATACTTTTATCTATATTGTGATGGATCTCGAAAAGTTAGATAGAGATATCTAACTTTGTAACAATCGTAATTTATGTATATTTATAATGATTTGCAATATTATATAGTTAACACTATGTGATTATATAATCAAATCTCTCTAATCTCAAAAATATACTGATAGAAGAGTGAAAATGATAAAACAAGAATATACAGTTTTGACAAAATAAAGTGGTGTAAGGTAAGTGTACTTGAATCTGGTATATGATTTATAAATCCAAGCAATATAGTATAACAGAACACAAAGAAAGTAAATTAAGGATAAAAACTAAGATACACTGCAAAGTTTTGGAGGTGAGTGTGATAGAAAATTAGACCTAGTTTTAAAGATATAGAATCATTTGACGAATTTAACAAATACTATAGCATCGAGAAGAAGTCCCCACAAATATGCAAGTCTCTTGGACTAGAGCATAGATGTACAGAATTAAACTATATTATTGAACAATATTTCAAGGAAATAGAATAGAAAAGTTCATAAGGAAAGTAAACAAAAACATGCCGAAGTAATATCTTTAAACTACACCATTGTTAGGAATGTGGTTTTCTTTCTAACCAAAATTTAGAGATTATTTTCAGCTGTAACTATGGAGTTAGTCCGTTTAAATTTAATGCTGATATGGCAACGTGCATGGAGAAAAGTAAAAAGGATAATGATATAAATTTTGGCAATCCAAGACATGATTAAAACTATATTATGGAGAGTCAGATTACGCCAAGTATGATAATCCAGCTTGTCAGTGGAACTCAATTTAAAAGACTTTTGTGCAGATGAATTCCAGCAATAATTATTCCAACAAGTTGTAAAAGTTACATTATCCTTGGAAAGAAAGTTAGAGACTCTAAGAGTGAAAAATTATTCAAAAACAATCTAGCCAATGAATATAAATATAAAGTAGAGGAGTATCGCAAATCAAAACATCTGACTGAAACTTTAACGGTAGTATCTACATGTTTTATATGATTAATTTATCTCATGGAATCTTGTTATAAGTAGGAGAAGAAAGGGAAATGATGATGAAAATTTGTAGACCCAATCATATTTCGTTAAGAAAAAGAACGATTGAATTTCTATTTGATTATCTTTTACTCGACCCTATTTAGCCTCTTCTGTTTCATGTGCACTATCTTACTACTAACTAATGGGCATTCCAAGGCAAACAGAAACTCAAGCACAGAGCTCACATTTTATCACCGTTCTACCAATCATGCTTTATTTCACATTTTCTTGGATTATGAAAATGGAGTTTTGAAAGTTCAAAGCTGGACTCTCACCTGATCTCACCACAGTGAAGGCTAGTCTTTAATTAGGAAACACCATCAAACTTTTCTTACCGGCGGCACTAGGCTCATATGGGTACCATCTCATGGTGTCTATAGTACTTTGACTTGTTATCTATTATCTTATCCTTTAGCCACCTCTATCTCGCAGTTTCGTTGATGGTGATGACGATTTTTAGGAAAAAGATAGAAGGCATCTGGGGGACCTATAGCAGCATGCCCACAGGCACAACCAATAGGTGACCAGGATTAAGTTTTGTTAAACTTCTTCTTATGAATCTTACCAAATATAGTGGATTAATGAAAGAGATACATTGAGAGAAACCATTTTGGTTCTCTCTTTTTATTATTCAAAGCTATATACGGTGTTAAACTAGTTATTATAGCTCACTAAAGCTAGAAATTAATAATTTCTACGTATATGTAGACAAGATATATAATTTTAAAAATAGTAAATAATATGATAATATTACCCAAAAGATTATGCTCTACAACATTAATGACAATATATTATAGGTAACTTTTAACGTTAATAATGAAGTGTTATTATACCTTATAAAAGTTTATAGCACTATTTTAGAAATATAGTAGCTGATTTAGGTACTCAGCTATACCTAGTTCAATTTTATTTCGCATATAAATAGCTGGCTGGTGTGATAGCAGATATCTAAGAATCAAAAGATATACAAAACCCATACCCGGCATCTCCATACATAAATAATGTTAAAAACCAAAATGCATAAAAATAGAATAAATCAAATTATTAGCATTTTCCAGTCAATATTCATTAACACGGTAATCGACGCAATTACAACAATATTGAAGCAACAATGTCTGGAACAGCACGCCAGTCTGCAAACTCCCGAATCTACAACCCATAGAAGTGTATGCCAAAACACCAAACTAGACCTTGACAACAGAGAGGATTTTAAAAATTATATTTTTGTTAAATTTTCCCCTCATACAGCTCACGCCATCCTAATTCTTCGCCTGTTGGCTCCTGATGTGAAATGATAAGAAAATACTATGGTAATGATATCGTACCTAGATTGATATAGGAAAACATTGTGTGTGTCATATGTAGTATATGAAAAGGATAATATACATTAATTCCAAATGTAATATGAACAAAGAAGTGGTAATAACGATACTTTAGCAGAAAAACATCGTTTAATAAAACCGTTTCTATTTTCTATCTGGTCTGAAATATTTCCATCCAATTAAAAGTAGACATGAAGGAGACGCATGATAATATTTCAGAACAATCCACAAAACGACAGGAGGTACAGCAAATAAACTTACGGTCCTGCAAACAAAATGATAAGCATCCACAAGAACATATACGAACTAACGATGTATCTTTTAAACTACTTAAATTCATTTGATTACCTTCTTCTTCTTTTGTATAAATAACAAGCCCACTCTTAATACCTATTTAGCTTTAATTATATTATCAGAATTTGGAAAACTCGAAACTTTCAGTCTTCTGCCCATTTTTCATAATAACTTCTGTTCCACTCTTTCGAAATAGCTGTGAATTTACTGTTTATGTATACGAATTTCTGATGTAGCTGAGAAATTTGATTGATACTCATCCACCGTTTAATGAATTACATAATACTTCCATATCTAGGTTATGCTTATTTTTAATCACTAGAAATATCTCTAAAATAATATGAGGTGTTCCATATCAAGTTCAATATCTCGCAATCTAGAGAGGACTCATAGATTCTAAAGCAATCTCACATTCAATGCGACTAATATAGGAAACTGGATTTGTACAAAGATACTAAATACTTTCTTTGTCGGCCGCTTCTGTCACTCCATTAAACGTTTATATCTATATCACCCTCTTTCTACTATCATCAATCTTTACTTGCAAATCATTTTGGAGTGTAGGAAAGACTGTTAGATTACCAGATGGATCTTTATTTTTTCTCCTTGGTATCCTGATATCAATAAATTTTTAGCTCCTCAATTTTATCATAGCTTTCTTCATCGATATCATACTCAGATACCCCAACAGATATTCATATTAGCAAAATATTTCATTAGATAGTAGTTCATCAATAGAACATTAAATAAGTTTGAGATTGATAAAATATTTCAATATCTGAATTCCATCTGTTTCATTTAGTTACTGCTTTTTGTCTTGAAAACACCGATTTTTTCCATAGCTCTTGGATATTCCCATTTGTTTACGTATAGATTTTAATTTTTCTGCAAATGTCATTTTATGACTTCCCATGTATTTTATGATGTAATTCTATCATAAAGTAGTGATATGACTGGTTTTAGTATAAAATGAATAATTATCATAGTACAAGCAATTAAAGATTACATTCTATTCTTTCTGCTACTTTACGTAGCATTTATAGTTTTAAGCTATTCTCAGCTTTTTTAGTTATTTTATCATATTTTGTTTTGTAATGGTATATTTTGTTAATACATGTAAATTTTGAAATTTGAAGTAAAAAATTGTAAGTATGTGCACCATTTTATATAATTTTATACATGCTCATCCTTTCGTTCTATAATATGGATATTGGTACCGCATGTTAAAGCAGTAACACTTTTGAACAAGTTGATTAATTAGGAAAAGAAGATTTTATGAATACGAATTTTTCTAAAGAGTTATGAATTAATAATGAGATTTTATTTTTAAACAAAAGACAAATTTGATTTGTAAAAGTGAGGAAATGTATATAAATATATTCAACTTAAATCAAAAATAATATAAAATTATGAGGAGATTATAAGATGAACAATTATATAAAATTAAATGAAGATAGATGGAATAATGTGAAAAATGACTATACTGAGCCATTGACACATGAAGAATTAGAAGAAGCTAGAAATAATCCAATTTCTGTTGCATTAACTGTTGGGAAAAAAGTTCCAAAAGAATGGTTTGAAAAAGCAAACGGAAAAAAGATATTAGGTTTAGCTTGTGGTGGTGGACAGCAGGGACCGGTTTTTGCTGTAAAAGGTTATGATGTAACTATAATGGATTTTTTTCTAAATCACAATTACAAAGAGATGATATGGTTGCTAAAAGAGAAGGCTTAAAAATCAACACAGTTCAAGCCGATATGACAAAACCATTTCCATTTGAAAATGAAACTTTTGATATTATTTTTAATCCAGTTTCAAATGTTTATGTAGAAGATTTAGAGAACATATATAAAGAAGCCTCTCGAGTATTGAAAAAAGGTGGATTGTTAATGGTCGGATTTATGAATCCTTGGATATACATGTATGATGCTGACATTGTATGGGATAAAACCTGATGAGGAATTGCTTTTAAAATTTTCAATACCGTTTAATTCAAGAGAGCTTGAAGAGAAAGGCAAGATAACCATAAATCCAGAATATGGATATGAATTTAGCCATACCTTAGAAACGCAGATTAGAGGACAACTAAAAAATGGTCTCGCTATGATAGATTTTTATGAATCGTGTGACAAAAGACACAGATTATCACGTTATGGAAATGACTATATAGCTACACTATGTGTTAAACTATAATGTTTTAGAACATACTTTAGGAGACTAGATTAAATGTAGATGTATTTGTATTTGTATGATGTGAGGAATATTTCTAGTGTAGCCAGCTGACTGCGTATCGACCCGTAATAGAGATTTTTATGCATTTGTGACTAACTATTATTCAATCAAAGTTGATGAAGGCTTACTTTAGAAAACTCTTCAACCAAGGATATCTTTCAAAAGCGGAATTAGAGCAATTGATTTATCCTGTCTAAAAAGACTTTTGCGCAGATGAATCTAGCAATAATTATTCCAACAAGTTAAAAGTTGCAGCTATCCTTCGGAAAGAAGTTAGAAACTCGAGTAAAGAAAAAAATTATTCAAAACAACTTCTGAACGAATATAAATACAAAGTAGAGGAGTTTGAGTATGAAATTTCATGAATTTGGTGATAAGAATTCACCTGATATTATTTTTAATACATGGAGGAGGAAATTCATGGTGGAATTATCTTCGGCAAGCACGTATCCTTTTCAGAAGAATACCATGTAATTTTACCAACTCTTGATGGACATGGTGAAGAAAAATCAGGTAGACTATGTTTCTACTGAAAAATTCCGCACTAGAAATTCTAGATTATATTAAAAAGACTTGTAACGGAAAGTTGTTTGCTATTGGAGGAGTTTCACTTGGTGGTCAAATTGTTATGGAAATACTATCACAAGATAGTGAAATAGTTGAGAAAGCAATAATAGATGGAAGTATTTGTATCCCTCAACCAAAGTTAGCTAGAATAAGTATTTTACTTGTATCTTTTATTTGGTAAAACTGATGTTCAGTAAATTTGCTTGTAAAATTCAGCTAAGCTTTAATGGATAAAATGTATCCAAAAATAGCATATCCTGATGAACTAAAAAGATATTATATGGAGGATATGCCAAGGATGTCTGTTAAAACGTTAATAAGAATATATAAAAACATATATGCAGCATTACAAGTTAAAAAGTACGATTTCTAAAAGTAAGGCAAAGGTTCTTTATATTTATGGTGAAAAAGAATTGAACTGTATTAAAGAATCGGCAAGATTATTTCAACAGGTTCATCCAAATACTATTTCGTACGAAGCAAAGGATTATAATCATGGATATTTATCAACATACTTACCTCAGGAGTGGGTGGAGTTGGTTTTATCCATTTTTAAAAAGAGCAATAACTAAAAACTACTTGTGGTATGAAATTGAAAAAGGTATCGGTAAAATTTTAGTAATTTACAGCTTTTTAAGAAATATAATAGGTAAGTACCATTAAGATTAGAATTTATGGAGGAAAGTTTATTGAAATATGTACTTTTTATTACGTGGTATAAAATGTAGGTGGAAAGAATAAGGTATCTATGAGTGAACTAAAAAGAACAATTGTTAAAAAAACAGGTTTTTGAAAATGTTAGTTCATATATTAACAGTGGAAATTTGTTCTTTAGTAGTTTAGAAAATCATGAAATATGCAGCTCAAAAATAAGAGATTTGTTAGAAACTAATTATGATTTTTCAATACCTTTTTTCTTTAATCACAAAAGAGGAATATTTAGAAGAAAAAGTGGGATTACCAGATTGGTGGAAGGAAGACTTGGCAAGAAAAAGATGTACTGTTCTTTTCATATAATTTTTGATAAATCAAATATCCTTGACTTTTATAGATAAATCTATATTTCATAATGAAGTAGTGTATGTAGGGAAACATGCAGTATTTTTGGGGCAAAGTATGATGAGTCAGAATATTTAAAAAAACTACATATCATAAAAATTAATAAAGCAAGATTTCTATAAAAAAATAACAATTAGGAATTCAAATACATTTGAAAAAAATAGCTAAGATTTTAGAAGAAAACTAGAAGTATTTTTAATTGAAAAGAAGGTGAATGTTTGATGGAAGGAATGTTGAAGTTATATTCTCCTATTAATGAATTAAAACAAATTGGTGAGGACATTTGGATCATTGATGGAAATGAAATACATATGAGTTTTTAAACTTTTTAAAAGTTCCTTTTACAACAAGGATGACAATAGTTAAACTAGATAACAACAAATTATGGATTCATTCACCAATAGCTTTTTAATAAGGAATTAAACGATAAAATAAAAGAACTAGGAGATATCGAGCATATAATTGCTCTAATAAATATCATTATAGTTATGTATTAGATTGGTATAAACATTATCCAGATGCAAAAGTTTGGTTAGCAAAAAGGAGTAAGTACCAAACTTAAAATTGATGAAAGAGAAAATTTTGTATCACTAGATAATATTTCAAAAACTTCTTGGTCAGAGGAGATACTTTTTACTCCATTTAAAGGAAGTATAGCCATGGAAGAGATGGTATTTTTTTCATAAAAAAAGAGTTCAACCTTAATATTAACGGACTTAATAGAGAGTATAGAAGTGAATAAATTACTGTTATTATATAAACTTGTATTTAAGTTTGGAGATAATAAGTATCCTAAGTTTCGAACGTCAAGAGATTTACGATCATCATTTATCTTTAAAAAAACAAGCTAAAGATAGCTATTCTAAGATTGAAAGCTGGAAACCTGATAAAATTGTTTTCTCATGGAAAGATAATTTTAGAAAATGGTACAGAAAAATTAAAAGAAGCATTTTATTGGTTGAGAAAATAGTGTACTTTTATGAGAAAATAATAATATAGGATTTAGAGAATAAATGAAAGGGAGTGATTAGGTATGACAATAGTAATAAAAAGAGTACTGGCATCAACTTTGAAAGAAATGGCCGAAAAGAAATCATTATCAAAAAAATAACAATTAATGATTTAACTCAAGCTTGTGATGTTAGTCGTCAAACGTTTTATAATAATTTTTAAAGATATCTATGATTTAGTAGAGTGGATATATCTTAAAGAGGTAGTGACTCCAATTGAAAGAGGGAAAATCTATGATAAATGGCAAGATGCTCTAACATCAATTTTTTTCAATATATCTCAGAAAATCATGTTTTTGTTTTAAATACCTATCGCTCTTTTGGAAAAGGATTTTTAGAAAAAGTACTAAGACAGGAGATTGAACTATTTCTAAGTAATCAGGTGTTCAAAAAAATCGAAGTAACAAAAGAAGAAGCTAAACAAGTAGAGTTTTCTTATTCTTTTTTATACATATGCTTTTGGTTGGAGTAGGGTTAGATTGGATAGAAAAGCAAATGCCAGAAAGTGTTGAAGAACTAGTTGAAAGAATTGAAAGAGTTATGCTGGGTGAGATAATTTTCTCTTTAAATAAAGTTTAAGCTCTTTTTACAATTAAATAAATTTGTAAAAATAGTTAGGCAAAAAGTCAAAAATTGTAAATTGTTTTATGGATATGGAAGGTGTATATTAATAGTGATATTAATATGCACTTTTTTAGGAGGAGTTTTTATGTATTATTCAAACGGAAATTATGAAGCATTTGCTAAACCAAAAAAACCAGCAGGAGTTGATAAGAAATCAGCCTATTTAGTAGGTTCTGGACTAGCTTCTCTTGCGGCAGCAGCCTTTTTAGTTCGTGATGGACAAATGAAAGGGGAAAGAATCCATATTCTTGAAGAACTACCTATCGCAGGAGGTAGCTTAGATGGTATTATGAATCCAACTCGTGGATTTATTATTCGTGGTGGTCGTGAAATGGAAGATCACTTTGAATGTCTTTGGGATCTTTTCAGATCTATTCCTTCATTAGAGGTAGAGGATGCATCTGTTTTAGATGAGTTCTACTGGCTAAATAAAGAAGATCCTAACTTTTCAAAATGTCGTGTTATTGAAAATCGTGGACAACAAATTCCTGATGACGGACTTTTTGCATTATCTGATAAATCAAGTCAGGAATTAGTAAAACTATATTTAACTTCTGAATCAGAACTTCAAGGTATGAAAATAACAGATTTCTTTAGTAGTGAATTCTTTGAGTCTAATTTCTGGACTTATTGGGCAACAATGTTTGCTTTTTTTGAAAAATGGCATTCAGTTGCTGAGATGCGTCGATATATGTTGAGATTTATTCATCATATTAAAGGACTTCCTGATTTATCAGCACTTAAATTCACTAAATATAATCAATATGAATCATTAGTTCTACCATTAGTTAAATATTTAGAAGATCATGGTGTAACTTTTTGAGTATAATACTGTAGTTAAAGATATTAAAGTTGAAAAACAAGGAAAAGATTTAGTAGCTAAACATCTAATTTTAGAAGTAAACAGAGAACCTGTTGTTAGAGAATTAACTGAAGATGACCTAGTATTTGTTACAAATGGTAGTATCACAGCATCTACAACATATGGTAACACGATACTTCAGCTCCAGTCAGCAAAGAACTTGGTGGAGCTTGGCAACTTTGGAAAAACTTAGCTAAACAAGATGAACGTTTTGGACGTCCAGAAGTATTTTGTGAAAATCTTCCAGATCAAAGCTGGTTTGTTTCAGCTACAACAACTGTAACAGATAAAAGAGTTGCAGAATATAGAAAAAAATTTGTAAACGTGATCCTTATGCAGGTAAAGTAGTAACTGGTGGTATAGTAACTGCACGAGACTCAAATTGGATGATGAGCTTTACGCTTAACCGTCAACCACACTTTAAATCACAATCGAAAGATGAATTAGTAGTTTGGATTTACGGATTATATTCAAATATTTCAGGTAACTATATTAAAAAACCAATAGAAGCTTGTACAGGTATTGAAATCGCAGAAGAATGGCTTTATCATATTGGTGTTCCTGAACAATTTATTCACGAATTTGCAAGCAAAGGTTGTAGCACAGTTCCATGTTATATGCCTTATATAACAAGTTACTTTATGCCAAGACATGATGGTGATAGACCATTAGTTATTCCAGAAGGCTCTAAAAACTTAGCATTTATAGGTAACTTCTCTGAAACACCACGCGACACTGTCTTTACTACAGAATATTCTGTTCGTACAGCTATGGAAGCAGTATACACATTACTAGATGTTGATAGAGGTGTACCTGAAGTATTTAATTCTGCATATGATTTACGTGTAATGACTAAATCAACTAATCGCCTAATGGATGGTAAAAAACTTGAAGAAGTTAAACTACCTTTATTTGCCAAAGCAATTAGTAAACGTGTATTGAAAAAAATCAAAGGAACATATATTGAAGAAATCCTAAAAGATGCAGGATTGATTTAGATATAATTTCTAGGTTATAGTTATAAAAAAATACAAAATAGATATTAAAGACGATAGTGAAGGCTATCGTCTTTTTTTAGTGGGAAGCTGACTATTGTTTACTAGTTTTGGATAGAAAAAGAAAGGTTGGTATGATATTATAAAAGATATACTGGATAATAAAAAGAGGTTTTGATATGACAAAAATTTTAATAGCTAGTTTTTTAATGGGGTGAGTATATATGGAAGACTATATTAAAAGTTTAGAAAAGAATTATCTTTTTTGAACATGGCTTTTAAGGAGGAAGAAAAAAAGGGCTCTAGTTGATTATAAATCTAATGATAAAAAAATTATATTAAGAGATTAGCATTAGCCTCATTTAAATCAGATGTTTATCAGGTAAGGATGTATGGTGTATTTCTTTTTGGATATTTATCAGAAGATAGTGATATACAAACATATATGAAAGACGAGGTTTCAAAGGACAGTAATTGGAGAGTGCAAGAAGTATTAGCAAAGGCTTTTGATGAATTTTGTAAGAAAATAGGGTATGAAAAGTCACTTCCAGTTATCGATGAATGGTTGAGTAACGAAAATCCAAATACAAGAAGAGCAGTAGTAGAGGGTTTAAGAATTTGGACAAGTAGAACATACTTTAAAGAAAATCCAAATGAAGCTATTAGACGAATTGCTAACTTGAAAGATGACTCTAGTGAATATGTAAGGAAATCTGTAGGTAATGCTTTGAGGATATAAGTAAAAAAATTCCCAGATTTAATTAAAATTGAATTAGAAAATTGGAATTTGGAGAGTAAAGAAATCAATCAAGTATATAAGTTAGCTAGTAAATTTATAGGTAATAGGGATTAGTTTATTATCATGTAGTGAATTATATTTGTAAAATATTAATTATGAATCTCATAACCAACAGAGATTAATGGTATAAAAAGACAAAAATAGAATGGAGAGGTAAATAATATGAGCTTTTTTTCAACACTATGGTAATATTACTATTATTTGTAGTTTGTATATTGCTTATAATAGTTAAGATAGTAAGAATGATAAGAATATCGAGGGATAAAACTAAGCGTTATAAAGGTGATTATATACTCTTGGGTTTGGTTATTGGTATGTCTATAGGTACCTTTAATAGGTACTTTATATGATAGTAAAATCAGGTATGGGTGCATCTATAGGAATGTCTTTAGGAACGATGATTGGAATGACTATAGGAATGTTAATTCATAAGAAATAGGAATATAAATACATAATAAAAAAAGCAGAGAAATAATATAATTTCTGCATTTGTTTTTATAACTTAGCTTGATAACATTTTTTTCAAGAAATCCATTTCTTGCTTTTTTTCTTCTGTATCATCACTTTCATCGAAAACCATCAAACGGTGCTTTTGGGTCATGCACTTTAGGTTTTCTTTTTAATGTATTACAAATTTCATCTATATGAGCAAAAGCAAAATTAAAGTCATCAGTCCAACCGGTATGTCCAGTGATAATTTTTAAGTTAAGATTTTTCTTAGTATTTCTTCTAATCTTTTAAGTGATTTACATTGTAACTTTCTATCTTCAGCGAGAGTATTTAAAAATGCATAGCCACCATCTGCTCCAAAACCAAATGGTATCACCTGTAAATAAATATGTATCATCAATTAAATAGACAAGATGCCCCCATGTATGACCTGGAACGAGAAAGGCTTCTACCTTAATATTTTTTTAATATAGAATACTCTCCATCATTAATTAAAGTTTTTTCGTTTACTATATTTACTTGAGGTAGTTTATATAAACCCCAATAAACTTTACGTCGTTTTCTTCCTTCTAAATACTCGTTTTCAATTTTCCTGATATATTTTTTTGATTCTTTAAATAAATTATCGCTATCTATTTCAATAGCACCAACATGATCGGTATCTTGATGTGTAATAAGTATTTCATTTATACATTTTTGATTAATATCAAGCTCATCTCATTTTTTTCTGCCAGCCTATCGTAGTTATATCCAGCATCAATCATAATTGTATAACCATCTTTTGTATAAAAAGTATATATTTATGACATATTCCCTAATACAGCTTACTTTTATCATCTATATAACCTGTATTTAATGGTTTAAATATCTCTTTTCCCCTAAAACATAAACGACATAAATTTTTTTGTTGATTTTTGAATCTTTTTGACATAATACGTCACCTTTAATTTCTTTTCCCTACATTATTGTAGACTTTAAATCATCAACTATCTATAGAGATAATTGAACTCCCTTTTTAAAAATTTCCTAATTGTTTAAAATGTATATTAAATATCTCTATTTACTTTTATTATATCACGTTTATACTTTCAATATAAATAACCCATTATATAATTTTTATGTGTTATAATAGATTTAAATGTTTTTTTGAGAAAAGAAAAAGTTTTTGGAAGGTAAAATGTTAGTTAATAAGTATTTATAGGAGAAAGTTTATGAGCAAAAACAACTTACTGTAGAGGAAAAAGATTAGATTTAGATTTAACGATTATAGGAATTGTTACATTCTTAGTTTTTGGGTTATTTGCATTATATGCAAAACAAATTAACAGTTTTATTTCAAATGAAAATATAAATGTTGTTTCAAGACTATTGTTAAATGCTAGTATACAATTTGGAGTTGCTGGATTAGGAATAGTTATTGTTATGATTTTTAGAAAGAGAGTTTTTTTCTAGTTATGGATTAAAGATGAATAATATTGTTAAATCAATCCTAGGAACTATTGTTAGTTTTCTACCAGTAATTATTTATATTTTTTTGCTTCAGGAAGTTTTTAAAGGTTATCATCCATTACATATTTCAATTACTAAGGATGTGATTGTTAGTGGATTTTCAATAAATATACTAGGTACGTGTTTGATTTTAATAGTTTGGGGATTTTTTGAAGGTTTTAACTATGCTGTTATAGCCGATAAAATCAATAAGCGCTATCCAACAAAAGAGTACTTGGTTAAACTATGGAGCGATTACTTGTGCGTTTATTTGTCTGTTATTTCATCCAATAAAAACAGACTTTTGGGGAATTATAGAATTAATTACAACATATATTGCTATATATGGAATGTTGATAGTTAAAGCTAAAACTAATAATGCTTGGGGATGTATCTTTGCATTTGTATTTATTTGGAATGCATTGTAATTCATTTCGAAGCTTCTAATAAATAATAAAAAGAATTTTAGGTATAGGAGGTAAGGATGAATTCATTAAGAAGCAACGCGCTTAAGTTATATTTGCTAGGTACCTTTAGGGTCAAATAACACTTGTGTGTCTTGTGGTTTTCTTTTTACGTCAAAGTGGAACTACCGTTGACTACACAACAACTATTGGTATTGTAGCGATTATAGTTGGAGGGATATCATCGGCTCAATGGGGAACTATCATAGCCATAAAATATAAGAAGATAGACTTTAAAAACGGTTATATCAGATTTCTTTAGAGTGAAGCAAAAGTTATAAAAAAATCATCTTTTAGTTATATTCTTCCTTTCTTTAAATTTTTTTATATGTTATCTTTTGGAGGAATGTAGCCATAACAGTTTGGTATATTCCAATAATAATGTTTGTTAAACATATAGCCTTTTGGTGGCTTTTGAAGAAATAGGCTGGAGATATTTGTTTCAGCCATTATTACAAGAACGACTAAGTTATATTACTTCTACAGTATTAACATTTATAGCTTGGGGAACTTGGCATTTTCTATTTTTTTCTATATAGATGGTTCCTTATCAAAGGTAAGTGTAATTCCGTTTTTTTAGTAGGATTATTAACTAATAGCTTTTTATTATCAGCAATTTATAATATGACAACAAGCCTTTGGATATGTGCAATGACTCATTCTCTAATTAATGTTTGTTCACAAATATTCGAAGGAGGTAATACATATATATCATATCTTTGTAAAGCTACAGTTATTGTATTAGCGATAATATTATCTAACAAAAACAATACAAAGAAATAATTGTATAAAATAATAAATTCCATGAATTAATATAATCTGATTCATGGAATTTTTTTAGTTAGAATATAATAAGCTCTCTATGATAACTATATTTCCTTATTGTTCATATAAAGTAAATAGTTTATAATAATATTATTAGAATTTAATAATTTATAGTAATTATTTATATTTGAATAACTTAAAAATTAAGGAGAATAGTGTGGTTAATTTATATTATGTATTAATAGCGATTAGCGTATTGGTATTATTATTTTGTATAAGAACGATTGTGAAAAATTATTATAAATAAAAGCGATTTGTGAATTACCTAGTAGTGAGAAAGAAACTACTTTTTACAATAAGTGAATACGGAAAAATATTCAATATGGTTAAAGGTAAATTACTCTATTAGGTTAATAAGTACGATTTTTGGTAAAACAAAAACTAGAGATTTAGGAATAAGTGTAACGAATCGATATACTGGAGAAAAATTACTTTTGAATGAAAGTAAACTTCAAACAACAGTATCAGGCTTAAGAAGTCATAGAGAAGAGCGATATTCATTTGAAGCTCCGGCAGGAGAGTATATTATCTCTTATGGCTGTGATGAAAGAGTCAGAGAACCATTAGATATATCTATTCAAGTACGTAAATATAACTCACCGTTTAAAAATGGTTTTTATGATATTTGGGAGTATACTTTGTTTATTTATAATAGTCACTATGTTTATAATGCTGCTTAGATATTTTTGGTTAAAAACTAAAGGCCTATAATATATAAGTTTAAATTGTATATAGAAAATATTAAGTTTATATTTATCTTAATATTTTTAAGGAGATGAAGGTAGTAATGAATCAAATAACAAAAACATTTTTTTATAGGTGGATTAGGTAGTAACTTTTATCACGCTAAAGATTTCATTGAAGAGCTTGATGAAAAAGTAGTATTTCTAAATCCGTATATAGAAAATATAAAAAAATGAGGAAGATTTACGAAACTGGTTTGAAAATGAAATAAAAAGATTTTGAAGAGGTTTATTTAATTGGTCATTCACTTGGTGGAGATTTGGCTCGCTATCTAGCTTCACAGTTTTCACAGGTAACTAAACTTGTTTTTACTAGATGGGGGTTATTTAAATCTAGACAAAATTATGCCTTTTAGAAGATGAGTTAGCAGATACCAAAGGATATTTTTAAACAACAAGTTTTTTTCATGATATAGAAGAAGTCATAGCTAGCGAAAAATCTCAGTCTAGCTATTGGTCAAAAAAATCTAGAAGAAGCGGTAAGAAATTCATATCGTTATAATATTAAAACAAAAGAATTTGAGCTGAATTTAGATCTGGAGAAGATACTTAATTTACTTAGATTAAGACGAAGTATAAAACCTTTTGAAACAAATCTAGATTCAAAAGATGTATTATTTATTGCACTCGATTTATCAAGAAGAACCGGAGTGGAGAAAAAGAAGCACTTAGTCAACTACCATCAAATTTTAAAGTTACAATGTTAGAAAAACTGTGGGCATGAACTTTATACACAAAAACCTAGAGAAATAGCAATAATAATTAATGATTGGATTAATAAAAAGTAAGATAGAAAAATAACGTTAAAAATTAATAGTAAGAAATTTAGGTGATAAATTGTTATGATAAGAGAGCCTTTCAAATTATTTGAAAGGCTTTTTATTTATATTAATAATAAAAAAAGAAGATTATTTCTAAGGAATAGAAGTAATAATTACTATCTTTTATAGTTCAATAATTTGACTTTAAAACTTATATTATATATGCTATGTATTAGCAATTTATGGACACAAATATAAATAATAAAAATTTTAGGAGGAAAAAAATGTTTTTAGCTATTAATGAAATAAAAGATGCTAGTTTAGGTATAGTCTTATTGTAGGTTTACTTACACTAGTTTCTTATTTGATGTTTTTTTCTTATCTGGATTGGCTTTTTGGATTGATTGATCAGAATAGATCTTCTATTGATCATTGGAAGGCAGATACAGTATTACTTTCTTCAGAGGCTAATAGAACTTTAGCTTTATCAAATCTTAAATTATCGGATAAATCATCGTTATCTGCGGATAATGTTGAGCCATTTAGTCAAATGGTTACAGTTGCTAAGACTGAAAAAGAATTCAAATGATGATGTTAAACAGAAGGTTAGTATTTTTGGAGTGAATAGTGGGAGTTTCTTGATTCCACCGATAATAGAGGGAAGAAGTTTTGAAGCAGAAAATGAAGTAGTGATTGAAAAGAGTTTATCTGAAAAAGAAGGTTTTGCTATTGGTGATACAATTAAAACCGCAAACTCTGATACTGAATTAAAAATAGTAGGTTATACAGAAAAATCTAGATTTAATGTTGCTCCAGTTATATATATAAATATTAGTGATTTTCAAACTTTAAAATATGGAGCGAATAAAGTTACTGATAATCCTATGATTAATGCTTTTTGTAGTAAAAAGGTGAATTAAAAGATTATGATAGTTCAGTATTTCAAAAAGTAAGTGTAGATGACTTTATTAATGAACTCCCTGGATATAGTGCTCAAATCTTAACTTTTGGTTTAATGATAGGATTCTTAATAGTTATTTCAGCTATTATTATAGGAATTTTTCATGTATGTACTTACTATTCAGAAAACACCTATTTTTTTGGAATTATGAAAGCTCAAGGTATTTCAAATAAAAACTATAGGTTCGGCTGTCTTATCTCAAACATTCATACTTTCGCTTATAGGAAGTATTTTGGGACTGTTAGGTACATGGTTAACTTCACTTGTTTTACCACCAGCAGTACCATTTTTTTAGGTAATGGACTTTATTACAGCATTATCTTCGTTAGTTTAATCGTTTTTTTCTTTAGTGGGAACTTTATTCTCAGTTTTAGCTATTAGAAAAAAATTGATCCATTAAAAGCAATAGGGTAGGTGTTATATGAATGTATTAGAATTTAAAAATGTTACTAAGTCATACAAAGATGGAAATAATGAAATAGAAGCATTAAAAAGAAACAAATTTTAAAAATAGAAGAAGGTCAATTTATTGCGATAATTGGTCCGTCAGGTTCAGGTAAATCAACTTTCTTAACTTTAGCTGGAGGATTACAAACTCCGTCTAAAGGGCAAATAATTATTAATGGTAAAGATTATACTAATTTATCAGAAAAAGAAAGAGCTAAGTTACGCTTTAATGATATTGGTTTTGTTCTGCAAGCATCTAATTTAGTGCCATTTTTAACTGCCAAACAACAGTTAGAATTAGTTGATAGAATAAATAAGAATAATAAACAAACAATTCAAGATAAACATGCATTGTTTTAAAGAACTAGGAATTGAATATTTAGAAAATAAATTACCAAAAGACTTATCAGGAGGAGAGAGACAACGTCTAGCTATAGCTAGAGCTCTTTACAATGATCCTGCAATTATCTTAGCCGATGAACCTACAGCAAGTCTTGACTCAGACAGAGCGTTTGAAGTAGTCGATTTACTGTCAAAAGAGTGTAGAGAAAAATAAATCTATTATTATGGTAACACATGATAATAGAATGATTGAAAAATGTGATCATGTTTATCGAATGAAAGATGGTATTTTTGACAAAAAGAAAGATAAAATTAAAAAAATGTCTAAGTGAAATTACTTAGGTATTTTTTTATTGCTTATAAGTATTAGTTAGAATATAATTAAACTAATAATAAAATAATACATTATGAGTACCAGGAGATGAATATTATGCTTTTTACTAGGTGTAAAAAAAGAAAAATGGATGGCTATTTGCAGAATATAGATTAACTTATAGAGTAGGTTGGGAGCATATTTGTAAAGGAGTTAAATTAGCTTACGATTATTATGATAATGTAGAAGTTCTTGTTGACGATAAAAATAATAAATATAAACTCAAAAAGAACAAGTTATGGAATTAGAAGAAGCTGGAAATATGACTATACGTGGAATTTCTAAAAATAATTGGAGTACCATTGATGATAACTTTCTATAATCAACTCCAAGTAGTTAGATGTTCAGTGGGATGTGTTACAGAGGAATTTCAAGCGGCTGACTATGAAAAAAATTTAATAAGTCATTAGCACAATATATGGATAGTCTAGAGATAGCTATGTTCCGATAAGAAAGACTTTTATTTTTTGAATTATATATATTGTTTAGATAAATAATTGTATATTGTATATAAATATGATAACATTGTTATATGCTAGAGTAGTATAAAGTACTCTCATTATCCCTAATTAAGGGGCTATATTATATAATTTATAGCTTAAATAATATTGAAAGGAAGAAAATGAAAAATTTAAAATTTGATGGAACGCAGTTAAAATATATAGCTATAATTGCTATGACGATAGATCATTTAGCATGGCTGTTATATCCAGGTTTAGTTAAAGAACCAATACCAGTGCTTATGCATATAGTTGGCCGTTTAACAGCACCAATCATGTGGTATTTTTATTGCAGAAGGATGTTATTATACAAAAAGATATTAAAAAAATATTTCTTAAGACTTATGAGTTTTGCTGTAGTCAGTCACTTTGCTTTTTTTGTTTTGGTTTAGGAATACCGTTTAATATTATGACAGGAAGTATATTTAATAAAACGAGTGTCTTATTCCCATTAGCTATGGCAGTATTATTAATTGCAATCTTTAGAAGTGAAAAGATAAGCAACACATTAAAGATTTTTAGCAATTGTTGTTTTTTTGTTTATTAACATTTGTAGCGGATTGGTCTTCAATTGCTCTTATGATGCCATTTTTCTTATATAATCATAGAGGTAATAAAAACAACAAATACTTGACTATGCTATCTGGATAAGTGTTTATGCAGCTGTTTATATTATCTTTATAGATGTATTCTATGGAGTATTGCAGTTTTGCAACTTTATTCTCATTACCACTATTAATGAGATATGATGGTACTAGAGGTAAGCATATTGGTTCTAAAATGGTTCTTCTACTATTATTATCCAATACATTTAGCAATTATAGGTATTTTTAGAATCATCTTATATGGAAATATTCCATTGGTATTTTTAAAAATTTATAATATTTAAGAAAAGGAGTACTTTTTAAAAGGTGCTTCTTTTTTTAATAATAAAATATTATACATTATATTAAACTATAATTTTTAGATTATAAGGATATATGTTATAATTATATTAATAACATAATATAATAGCTAATTTTGGAGGTAACTGTGTGAAGAAAATTTTTTTGAAGATATCAGCAGCAATTCTGTTATCGATAAGTTTAGTTGGATGTGGAGCTAAACAATCAACAGAAAATAAACAGGCCGAACAAAAAGCTGAGGCTGTAGAAGGACCAGGAAAAGATTTTGACTGGAATGCTAAAGTTGCACCAGTTGGGAAAAAGCGTACTTATACTGAGGAAAATTCTGGAAAAAGTTTTACTGCAGATCTTACTAAATTAGAAACAGCACAGAGTAAATTAGAAGAAAAGCGTAAGTCTATTACAGATAAAAAAGTTCAAGAAGCACTTAAAGTAGTTGATGCTTTTTATGTTAATCAACAAAATATAGATGTTGTTGTTAAAGCTGGAGGTTTTAATAATCAAAAAAAGAAATGTATAAAAAAACTTTATGACGATTATAGTAAGAAATTAGGAGTACCTGATAATGAAACTAATTTCAAATTTCAGGATGTTAATTATAACATGAAGGAATATGGTGCTATGTATTTTAAAATTAATAGTAATGCTTATGGGAAAGCTGGAGCATATGATTTAGAAGACTATAAAGTTGAAGGTAATACTGTCTATTTATCTTTAAAAGTACCAACAGTTGATACATATCAATATGTTGAACAAACTTCTTATAAATCAAAAATACAGCTCATTTTTGCGTCACTAGTTGAGATAACTAGTACAAGTGATAATAAGTTTGAACGCATGTATGCAAAAACTATTTTCTATTTAGGAGCTGTCGATTTTAGAGGTGATGGCTATGTAGATTTACAAGGTATGGATTATCTTGCAAGAGCTAAACAATATCTTGCTATTCAAGTAGATGATTCTGGTAAAGTCACAATAGACAATGATAATTTATCGAACTTTATTACGTATTAATATGGCTGCGTCAAATGAAAAAAATAGTGCAAAAATTTGGTGCTGTTGAAAAATAACAGATAGACACTGTGTTAAGATATTTCTTAGTGCAGTGTTTTTTTCAGATAAAAGATATAGTAAAAGTTTGAAAATATAATACAATATTAATTAGTTAAAAAGATGTTTAAGAAAGGTAAATAT
>BNJU01005300.1_pt1 | contig 27210 bp, 38 predicted proteins | sample 8539281 | NCBI WGS metagenome assembly BNJU01 (sample SAMD00202456, study PRJDB9452) | human saliva metagenome | isolation source: human saliva | place: Japan
ACATCATAGTCTTGAAATTCATCTGTTTGAACCTTTTTGGAGACGCGAACTAGATAGACCACAGCTTCGACTTTTAAAGTTTCAGCTGTTTGCAAAATCACATCAAACATTTCGGTTCAGTTCTCATGTGTTCCCCCTCTTTTCTATTAGGTAAGTTTATTATATCGAACAGTTTCTTAAGATTTAAAAGTTAAAAACTATACAAGCTCTATAAAACTAAATTATCTAAGATTTTCAATATACAAAAACAGTAATTCTTCCCTTGCTACCTTAAGTGTTGAAATCATTCTCTATAAAAATATCTACATTGAACATCATCAAAGCTTGTGAAAAATACTTGATAAAGAGTTTATAGCTTAATAGTTTGTTAAAATAAGCTAAAGCAAACAGCGGAACTTCTTCAGTATTCAGATAATTTTCTGATTCAATTAAATCCTCAATTGCTGCGAATATTTCACCTATTTCATCTTCAATATTAGAAGATAAATTCTTTTAAATTAAAATCATTAATAGAATTCAAAAGTTTGTTATATTCATTCAAAATCATCTAGTGCTCTATAGAATATTGAAATCACTTTGTAATTTTAATAGATTTGACTTTTGATTGTCGAGCCATTTCTTTAAGTTCTCTTAAATCTCTTCAACCTTTTTTGAGTTTCAAATAGTTGCTTTTGTTGACTTGTCAGATTATATTTTTCGCGATTGAAGATTGAATAATTTCTAGTTTTCGTTGTCGTTCATCAATTTCTAGTATCTTTTTGAAATCAAGTTGCGTAAATTATAGGTATAGAATTGAAAAACCACCCTATTTGAATCATTGATCCAATCAGTTGAATCAATCGCGCTTTAATCAATTCCTCAAACATTTCAACATTCGTTTTATGGTCCTGTGTTAGTTCCCGTGATTAAATCTGTTATCAGTGAGCAAACTACAAGATTCATGAAAATTTTATTTAATACGTAAACACTATTATATTTACCTCGTTGATTTATAAAAGTTTGCAATCATCGTAGTAAATCATCAAGAATGTAAATTCTACTATACACTTCTACTTCTCTGTGCTTTTAAATGATCTTTTTCCTATACTTTTCTCCACCACAATAATAACATTTTCACAATTCTTGATAATCTGGAAATTTAAGAAGTAATTGTTCTTGAGAGATGTTTGTGCTTTTTCATAGCATTCTTGAAAGTAGATGCGAAGTCAAGAAGCTTCCAGCAGTCTGAATAACTAATATTAGACAAGAGAAGGCGATTAGTCTTCTTTTCTATAATCACTACCGATTATAAATGTTACTATCGCAGAATACTCAAAAGTAAACGACTTTTCATGCTATAAGTTCTGAAGTCTCAAAACATCTTGAGTCTTTAAAAACAAAATAAAGAGATAAGGCATGAACTAGCTAACACTGAAAAGTAAAAATTCAGCCCAGCCAGCCATGGCATATCACTACCTAAAAGCTGCCTATGCATCTCTATTCCTTAAATAAATTTTCGATCGAATATCTCTATTGGGATTATTAGCATTTGAAGTTATTCTAATGTATTATATCTCCCAAAATAAATACACGTATGCATGTTAAAACTCGAAAACAAAATTTCTCGGAAATATTCCATTAAGTGGACAACAATACTATAAAGAGAATTGTAAGCGATAAAGACAAATGATCAAATGATAATATGGAAAATAGATCGAAAATCTCTAAATAAATTATTAGATGAATCCAGACATAATCATGATAAAAACCAACATTATAACTGCCACAATAGCTCTTACAAAAATAATTATTCTGTTTAGTTTTAGAGTTAACATTTTTTATGATGTAAATCTTTTATTTCTTAGGAACTTTCAAAGCGTCGAATCTTTCTTGAGCTTTCTTCTTTTGATTTTATCATAGTGTAAATATAGTATTGCATTTTTGTGAAACTGTCGAATAAGTCTAATAGTTTTTATAATCAACATCTAAAACATCATCTCTCATCTCTTCCAGCGTAAAATTTGACATTATCTTCAATCCACTTACGACGTAGTTCAACCTTGCCACCATGAGACATTGACGCGACGTTCTGCGCGTGCTAAGTCCCTCAATCGTAACACGGATGAGGGTATGAGTTTCTGGGTTCATGGTTGTTTCCCAAGTTGATCTGCATTCATCTCACCAAGCCCTTGTAGCGTTGGAGGGTGCTCCTTTGCCAAACTGCTTACGGAGTTCTTCCAGCTCTCCGTCTGTCCAAGCATAAGCCACTTCTTCCTTCTTGCCTTTACCTTTTGGACATCTTATAAAGAGGAGGAAGGGCGATATAGACATGTCCTGCCTCAACTAGTGGACGCATGTAGCGATAAAAGAAGGTTAAGAGAAGGGTTTGAATGTGGGCACCGTCGGTATCCGCATCGGTCATGATAATGATCTTGTCATAGTTGGCATCTTCAAGAGAAGTCTGCTCCAACACCAGCACCAATGGTATAAATCATGGTATTGATTTCTTCATTTTTGAGGATATCTGCCATCTTGGCTTGGCTGTATTAATAACCTTACCACGAAGAGGCAAGATAGCTTTGGAATCTTGCGGTCACGACCTTGCTTAGCAGAACCACCGGCAGAGTCTCCTGACCAGGTAGAGTTCGTTCTAGCTGGATTTTTAGACTGAGCTGGGGTTAATTTCCCAGAAAGCAAGCCCTTATCTTTTCTTATTCTTTTTACCATTTCGACTCTCATCACGCGCTTTACGTGCTGCTCACGGGCATCACGTGCCTTGATTGCTTTTACGAATCAGATTAGAAGCCAACTCCCCATTTTTCCATGAGGAAGAAGGTTAACTTTATCAGCCACAACCCATCGACAACAGGACGAGCTAAAGGGACTCTCCAGTTTATCCTTGGTCTGTCCTTCAAACTGCAAATGTTCTTCAGAACCAGGATAGAAAGAACTGCCGCTCAATCCTTCACGGTAATCTGAACCTTCTAGGCTTTTTATCTTTTCTTGAGAAGGCCAGTTTTTCGCGCATAGTCATTCATGACTTTAGTAATGGCAGACTTGAGTCCTGTCTCGTGCGTTCCACCGTCTTTGGTACGAACGTTATTAACAAAGGACAGAGATGTTATCTGAAAATCCATCATTATACTGGAGGGCTACTTCTACTTGAAAACCATTGTCTTCGCCTTCAAAGTATAGGACAGGCGTCAAGGTTTCCTTGTCTTCATTGAGGTAAGAAACTAAAGTCTTGTACCCCATTCTCATAATGGAACTGATTGCTTCTGTCTGTTCGTTTGTCCGTTAATGACAAGGTTACATTTCTTTCAAAAGAAAGGCTGACTCATTGAGACGCTCTGAAATGGTATGGTACTCAAAGTCTGTCGTGGAAAAAGATACTAGCATCCGGCATGAAGGTCACTTTGGTACCTGTCTCTAGACTTAGTGCTGTACCAACCTTTTCAAGAGTTAGATTACTGGCTTCCCACCATTTTTCAAAGCGTTGTTGTAAACAGCCCCATCACGTGTAATTTCTACTTCGAGCCAACTAGAGAGGGCATTGACGACAGAAGATCCAACCCGTGGAGACCTCTGATGTCTTATAACCACTCTGACCGAATTTCCTCCGGCGTGAAGGATGGCAGATAACCTCAACCGTTGGAATTCCCCATAGCGTGCATTCCAGTCGGCATTCCCACGTCCGTGGTCTTGAACCGTTAAACTTCCTCGTCTTTATTAATGGTCACATCGATGCGGTCACCAAACCAGACAGGGCTTCATCGACCGCATTATCGACAATTTCCCAAACAAGGTGATGTAGTCCAGCACCGTCAGTCGATCCGATATACATACCTGGACGTTTCCGAACCGCATCCAACCCTTCTAGCACCTGAATGGCATCATCATTATAATTGTTAATATTGATTTCCTTTTTGACACAAGGAACCTCCTATTTGTTCATCTTTACTATTTTACAGGTTTTCTAGGATTTTTGCAAAATTTTCAAGTTAAAAAGCCTATTCACAAGTCCTTTTTAGTACACTCATTTCCACCTAAAAAGAAACCAAGACGAGAGTCTTAGTTTTCTTTCTCCTTTAATTTGATTTGTAGCTACATCTTCACCAAACCATTTCTTGCTTTATTTCTTGAATTTTACCTTCTTGATAGAGCTCCTGCAAAAAGCTTTATTTCAAATTTGCTAGCTAAAGGTCTTATCATCTGGTCTCACACCAACTGCAAAGACTGCTCTCAAAACCAGCTGGGAAAATCTCATACTGGTCTAATATCCCTTCCGTTTTAAGATAATAGTTGGCATAAACACGGTCAATTAAAAGAGCATCAATCCGATCATTTTGCAAGTCAATCAAGGCTTCATTAAAACTCTGATATTGGTTAGCTTTTTGATCTTTTTACGATATTTTTAAGAGTTCTGGTTGAGCTTGAAAATCTATATAACCAGAAGATCCTGCTTGGGCTCCTAAAATCTACCTGTCATATCCGACACAGACTGGATATTTTATGATTTTTGAGACTAGAACTTGTTGATTTTTCCATGGTGGAATGGTAAAAGCAACCTTTTCACGGCGTTCATCAGTCGCTGGAATATCCATTCCAGATAGCATCAATGGTCCCGTTTTGAAGTTCTGTTTCCTTCATATCCCAATCAATTGGTTGAAACTGTACCTTGAACCCCAGTTTCTCAGAAACAGCTTGGGCTAAATCAATATCAAATCCAACATATTGCACAATTCTTTTCTTCAAAACCCCATAGGAACAAAGCTGTATTGTCAAACCAATAGTAATGCTTCCTTGTTGTTGGTATTTGTCCCAATTATCAACTTTAGATCACAGCTTTTGTGTACATCCTACTAGGAAAAAGCCAGAAAGAATACCAAAAACAAGACTGATTTTCTTTTTAGATTCATAGACACCTCCTACTTAGGCTCTACTTTGAGAATCTGATCAGCAATATTCTCTGCAAACTGGAGATCGTGAGTCACGACAATTTGAGTCATGCCCTAATCTCGATTTTTGTAGGATCAGTTTTTCAACCCTCGAGACGCAACTCTGGGTCAAGAGCTGCAGTTGGTCTGCATGCAACCAATCACTTCTGGATCAATCATCACTAGCACGCGCCAAGGCAACCTGTTGCTTTTGACTCCAGATAATGAGTAGTGGATAAGCATCCGCATGAGCTTCGAGTCCTCAGACGAGTGAGTAAGTCGACTGCCTTCTTCTTGGCATCTGCTTCAGACATCCCCTATGTCTTGATGGGTGATAAAATCAAGTTCTCCATAACTGGATAAGTGAGAAAAGCTGAAAATCTGAAAACAAAACCTAATAAGTGACGCTTTTTCAAGTTCATCCAAAGGTAAGGATTCTCCATTATAAAAATCTCACCTGAATCAATGGTCTAAGTCCAGCTATATTCTAAGCAAGGTTGTCTTCTCACCACCAGAAGGGCTACAATAGCAAAATTTGCTTTTTCAGGAATTGAAAAACTGAAATTGATAAAATTTCTTTTTCCAAATTTTTGCTGATATTTTTAACTCTAACATGGATAACCTCCTATCTATAGTAGCTAAACTTTTTCTCAAGTTTCTAGCTAGGATTGTCAACGATACTAATCATAAGCAGATAGATAGCTCCTGCTAGAAACATTTGGAATCAGCTCGCATCACGATTGGCTGCAGTACGACTAGCTAGAGTTAAATCTGAAATACCAGAGCATAAACCAGAGAAGTATCCTTAACCAAACTCATAATTTCATTAAATACACTTGGTAAAACGATTTTAGTAACTTGAGGCAAAAATGATGTATCGAACCGTATCAAGAGGACTAAATTTCAATACCTTTAGGCGGCCCTCGTATTGTCCCTGAGGAATGGTTGCAATTCCTCCACGGAATATTTCTGCAAAGTAGGCCGCATAATTAAGCGTAAAAGCAATAATAGCTGCTGGCACCCGATCTCAGTCGAATCCTGATACTTGGGCAAAACATAATAGACAAAAGATTAACTGCAAGAGCAATGGTGTACCACGCATTATCCAGATGTAAATGTCAATTATATAATGGAGGGGTTTCCAATGAACCTGTAAACAAAAAGGCAATGATGATACCTAGAGGGATTGAAAGAGCAAGACCAGTGCAAAGACCTGTAAAGTCATTGTCGCACCGCTCAATAAACTTGGTAATATCTCGAATAAATAAGACATAATCCACCTCCTAAAAATAATTGTTCCTATTATAGCATAAATAAACATAAACACAAGATATTTCTGAAATTTTCATGAATTTTAAATCATTCACTATCAGATTCTGGGAGAAAAATCACTATTTTTATCGAGAAATTTTACTTCTAAGACAAATACTTCAGATGTCACAAAATGAGAATAGATTCCTTCCGTTTCTCGTCACTCATGGTATAATAGATGCATGATGACAATAGTATTATTAATTTCTGCCTATCTGTTGGGTTCTATCCCTTCAGGACTTTGGATTGGACTAGCTTCTTTAAGATAAATTTACGTGAACATGGTTCCAGCAATACTGGAACAACCAATACCTTCCGTATTTTTAGGTAAGAAAGCGGTATGGCAACCTTCGTGATTGACTTTTTCAAAGGAACCATCGCAACCCTGCTTCCTCTATCTTCCATGTACAAGGTCTCTCCTCTTATTTTTGGTCTCTTAGCCGTAATCGGACATACTTTCCCAATTTTTGCAGGATTTAGCAAGGCTGTCGCAACCAGTGCTGGAGTTATTTTTGATTTGCTCCCTTTTTGCCTCTATCTAGCAGTTGTCTCTTTGGAACTCTATATCTAGGAAGCATGATTTCTCTCTCTAGTGTTACTGCTGCCCTTGCTGCTGTCTTGGGAGCTCTAGTTTTTCCACTCTTCGGCTTTTATCTTAAGTAATTACGATCTCCCTTCACTCTTATTATCACTAGCACTCGCGGAATTGTAATCATACGTCCATAAGGATAATATCAATCGTATTCAAAACAAAAACTGAAAAACCTAGTTCCTTGGGGCTAAATCTACCCATCAAAAACCCTAAAAATAGAGAAGATGATGGAACAAAAAATTGAAGTTTTCGCCAGAGTTTCATTTCAAATACTAAAAAACGAGGTCGGGATTTTTCCCAGCCTCGTTTGTGTTTATTTAGATTTGATATAGTTGATACCATCCGCCTTCGGTGCAACAGCTTTTCCAAAGAAGGCTGCTAGGACGACGATGGTCAAGAGATATGGTGCAATCTGCAAGTAAACAGTTGGAACTCCCTGTAAGAAAGGAAGTTGAGAACCGATAACCGCCAAACTTTGTGATAGTCCGAAGAAGAGACTTGAAAGCATAGCTCCAACAGGATTCCACTTACCGAAAAATCATAGCAGCAAGTGCGATAAATCAGGTCCAACGATGGTCGTAACTGAGAAGTTAACGGAAATTGACTGAGCGTAGATAGCTCCACCGATTCCTCCAAAGGAAACCTGAAATCACAACTCCAAGATATCTCATCTTGTGACATTAATCTCAAAAGTATCTGCTGCTTGTGGGTGTTCACCAACTGAACGAGGCGAAGTCCAAAGCGAGTTTTAAAAAGGACAAACCACGCTAAGAATGAAAAGGCAATTGCTAGGTAACCAAGTAAACTTGTTGACTTGAAGAAGATATCTCCGATAACTGGGATATTAGCCAAAAGAGGGAAATCAAAACGTCCAAAAGTTTGCGTTAAGTTATCCGTTTGTCCCTTGTTATAAAGCACTTTGACTAAGAAAACAGCCAAGGCTGGCGCCATCAAGTTAAGTACAGTACCACTGACAACATGGTCAGCACGGAAATGAACTGTAGCCACTGCGTGAATGAGAGAGAAGATAGCTCCAACTAATCCACCAACTAGCAAAGCCAACCAAGGAGTTAATGCTCCCAAATCTTGTGCAAATTCAAGGTTAAACACAACTCCAGAAAAGGCACCCATAACCATGATTCCTTCAAGTCCAACGTTAACAACTCCACCACGTTCAGAGAAAACGCCTCCGATACTTGTGAAAATAAGTGGTGCTGAATAAATCAACATTGAAGAAACCATAAGGGTTAACATTGTTGTAATCGACATCCTTATTTACCTCCTTTAAGTTGTTTTCTTGGTTTGACAAATCGTTCGATGATGTAGTGAACGCTGACAAAGAAGATAATTGAGGCTGTAACGATACTTACAAGCTCTGATGGTACTTGTGCTGCATTCATACCAGGGGCTCCAACTTGAAGCACTCCGAACAAGAAGGCTGCAAAGAGAATTCCAATCGGTGAGTTTGCAGCAAGTAGACTACCGCCATACCATTAAATCCGATTGCCAATGATGAACCTTGAACATAAACGTTTTGGAAGGTACCAAGTCCTTCTACTGCGCCACCAAGTCCTGCAAGGGCACCAGAAATAATCATTGATAGAATAATGGTGCGTTTCGCTGAAATCCCTGCGTATTCAGAAGCATTTGGATTGAGACCAACTGCACGGATTTCAAAACCGAGAGTTGTCTTCTTAAGCAAGAACCAGATAACTGCAACTGCAATGATGGCAAAGAAAATCCCAATATTCATACGAGAGTTTCCTGTTAACTCAGCAAGCCAGGTGTTTGATAAGTTGCGTTTGCACTTACTCGGATTGATGAGTCTGTACTTTGCATGATATCTTTAGGGAAAGAGTGGATAAAGGCATTACTTGTATAGAGAACAATGTAGTTCATCATGATGGTTACGATAACTTCAGATGTTCCAAGATAGGCTCTTAAAATACCAGGAATGGCGCCAACAATTCCTCCAGCAACCAGTGCAATGACAACTGTCGCAAGAATCAACAATGGACGTGGCAAATCTGGATTCGAAAGAGCGAACCAGCCACTCATAACCCAACCAGCGAGTGCTTGTCCTGGAAGACCAACGTTAAAGAAGCCTGCACGACTCGCAACTGCAAATCCAAGAGCAATCAAGACTAATGGCCCCATGGCACGGAAAATTTCACCGATCCCACGAACACTACCGAAGGCTGTGTAGAACAACTCTTCATAACCCCAAATAGCATCGTAGCCAAAAATCCACATGACGATGGCTCCAAGCAAGATTCCAAGGATAACAGAAATCAAGGGAACCGAAATTTGTTGTAATTTTTTAGACATCACTCTTCTCCTTTTTCCAATTCACCACCAGCCATCAAGACACCAAGTTCTTGCTTGTTGGTTGTTTCTGGTGTTACGATCCCTTGAATCTTACCATCATGAATAACAGCGATTCTATCTGAGACATTTAGAATCTCGTCTAGTTCAAAGCTGACTACAAGGACAGCTTTCCCATTATCACGTTCTTGAATCAAGCGTTTGTGAATGTACTCAATGGCACCGACGTCCAAACCACGAGTTGGTTGGCTGACGATGAGGAGATCCGGATTTCGATCAATCTCACGAGCGATAATTGCTTTTTGTTGATTTCCTCCAGAAAGGGCTGAAGCTGAACAATCTCACTAGCAGCGCGAACATCAAACTCTTGCATCAATTTTTGCATGAGTCAATGATATTCGTATAATTTAAAAATTCCCTTCTTGCTAAGAGGTTCTTTATAGTAGGTTTGAAGAGCGATATTTTTCAGAAATCATCATTTCAAAGACCAAACCATCACGGTGACGGTCTTCTGGAACGTGACCAACGCTCAGTTTCGGTAATTTGACGTGGATGCAATCCTACAATGGACTGACCTTTCAATTCTACACTACCAGACTCAATCTTACGAAGTCCTGTGATAGCTTGAATCAATTCAGACTGACCATTCCCATCAATACCGGCAATTCCGACAATTTCACCAGCTCGAACATCGAGTGAGAGATTTTTAACAGCAGGAACGCCACGGTTTTCATTAACAACCAAGTCTTTGATGGAAAGAACGACTTCTTTAGGTTGTGGTGCTTGCTTCTCAGTTTTGAAGGAAACTGAACGTCCCTACCATCATTTCTGCTAAGTCAGCATTAGTCGCACCAGCAATCTCAACTGTTTCGATAGATTTACCACGACGGATAACTGTAACACGATCAGATACTGCGCGAATCTCATCCAACTTATGGGTAATCAAGATAATTGATTTACCTTCTTTGACCAGATTCTTCATGATGGCCATCAACTCATCGATTTCTGATGGCGTCAAAACGGCAGTTGGTTCGTCAAAGATAAGAATATCGGCACCACGATAAAAGTGTCTTTAGGATTTCAACACGTTGTTGAGCACCAACAGAGATATCTGCTACTTTGGCTGAAGGATCCACAGCAAGACCATAACGCTCCGATAGTTCGTTAATTTCTCGAGTTGCTCGAGCAATATCTAGGACACCATTTTTGGTCAATTCACTTCCCAAAATGATATTTTCAGCAACTGTGAAAGCTTCAACCAACATAAAGTGCTGGTGAACCATCCCAATTCCTAAGCTAGCTGCTTTTGATGGCGAGTCTAATTTTACAACTTGACCGTTGACCACAATTTCACCACTAGTTGGTTCTAGAAGCCCTGCTAGCATGTTCATAAGAGTGGACTTCCCAGCTCCATTTTCTCCTAAAAGTGCATGAATTTCACCTTTACGAAGTTCAAGGTTAATCTTGTCGTTAGCGACAAATTCACCGAAAACTTTGGTAATTTCACGCATCTCAATGACATTTTCGTGTGCCATGTGCTCTTCCTTTCAGAGTTTTATTTTATTTCAATAAAACCTGCTAAAAGAAACTTTAGCAAAGCTCTATTGAGACAAAACAATTTGTCTCAATTCTTAAAGAAGCGGCCACAGGCCGCTCCCCTAAGAAATGACTTTTATCTATTATTTTTCAGGAACTTTGATGCTGCCATCTAGGATTTTAGCTTTTGCATCTTCAACAGCTTTTTTACCTTCTTCAGAAAGGTTAGTTGTTACTAGATCAACCCCTTTATCCTTCAATGAGTAAACGATCACTTGACCACCAGGGAATTCACCTTTTTCTGCTTTATTTGCAAGGTCTTGAACTGTTGTTCCAACTTGTTTCAAAGTAGAAGCAAGTACGAAGTTTGATTCTTTACCATCTTTAGAAGTGTATTTACCTTCTTCTGCTTGGTCACGGTCTACACCAAGAACCCAAACTTTTTCGCTTTCATTTTTGCTTTCATTCAAAGATTTAGCTTCTGAGAAAACACCTGCACCAGTACCACCAGCTACTTGGTAGACTACGTCTGCACCAGCTGCGTATTGAGCTGCAGCGATTGTTTTACCTTTAGCAGCATCACCAAATGAGCCAGCATAGTCTACTTGTACTTTGATTGATGAATCGACAGAGGCAACACCTGCTTTGAAACCAGCTTCAAAACGTGAGATAACTTCAGATTCCATACCACCTACAAAACCAACTTGTTTTTGTTTTTAGTAGTTTTAGCTGCTGCAACACCTGCAAAGGTAAGCTGCTTCATTATCAGCAAAAGTACGCTATGCACGTTCTTTTGATCTTTAATTACATCGTCAATCAAAACATAGTTTTCTTTATCTGTATGTTCATTGCCGCTTCAGCAACTGCATTTTTAAGTGCAAAACCAATACCGAAGATCAAGTTGTAGCTTCCAGCTGCTTGGTTCAAGTTGTTAGCGTAGTCAGCTTCACTTGTTGATTGGAAGTAAGTGTAACCATTGTCTTTTGAAAGGTTGTGTTCTTTACCCCAAGCTTGAAGACCTTCCCAAGCTGATTGGTTAAATGATTTATCATCAACACCACCAGTATCTGTAACGATAGCTGCTTTAGTCTTCACATCAGAAGAAGATGCCGCGTTACGAGAAGAGCGATTACCACATGCAGCAAGTCCAAATGCTGCTACTGCAACTAGACCAAGGCCTAGCCATTGTTTCTTGTTCATTACTGAACCTCCTAAATAAGATGCGCAACGAAGTTGCAAGTATGGATTGATTGGTCACAAGGACCCTTGCCACTCAGAGAGTGACACAGACTATTGCAAGTCTGTAAAAGAATATGGAAGTAATTCCCCGACCGTCATCTCGACCGTCGATTTATCTTTGGCAACTAAAGTCACCTTTAGATCTGGTTTAAAAAATTCGACCATAACTTGGCGACAAGCTCCGCAAGGAGAAATAGGTTTCTCAGTTTGACCATAGACAATCAATTCTGAAAACTCACGTTGTCCTTCAGAGACAGCTTTAAAAATGGCTGTTCTCTCACCACAGTTGGTCAAGGGGTAGCTAGCATTTTCAATATTGCATCCTGTATAAACACTGCCGTCCTTGGCAACCAAAACGGCACCAATCGGAAAATGTGAATAGGGAACATAGGCGTTTTTACTAGTCTCAATCGCTAAGTCAATCAACTCAGTAGTCGCCATCTGCTAACTCTCCTTTTAAGATTGCTACACCAGCAGATGTTCCGATACGAGTAGCTCCAGCTTCAACAAAGGCTACAGCATCGGCATAAGAACGAGCTCCACCAGCAGCTTTACACCCATATTAGGTCCAACTGTCTGGCGCATTAATTTAACATCCGGTAGGGTTGCACCACCTGTTGAGAAACCTGTAGAAGTCTTGACAAAGTCTGCTCCTGCTTTCTGGGCTAGTTGGCAAGCCAAAACTTTTTCCTCATCAGTTAACAAACAAGCCTCGATAATAACCTTAACGAGTTTGTCTCCGCTTGCTTCAACAACTGCTCGAATATCTGACTCAACTAATGCAGCATTTCCTGATTTGAGTGCACCAACATTGATAACCATATCAATTTCGTCAGCACCATTTTGGATGGCTTCTTTGGTTTCATAGGCTTTGACAGCTGAAGTTGTAGCTCCAAGAGGGAAGCCTACTACTGTACAAACCTTGACATCAGTATCTACGAGTGCAGTTTTTGCATGTGAAACCCAGCAAGGATTGACACAAACACTGGCAAAATCAAAGTCTTTAGCTTCAGATAACAAACGATTAATTTGTTCTTCTGTTGCATCTTGCTTTAAAAGCGTATGATCAATGTATTTATTTAGTTTCATTTCGTTTTTCCTTAAATTAGGAGATGATTTCAATGATTTCACGCGTTTTGATCGCTTCATCACTTATCTTAATTTTAACATAATTTTGGAAATCTGTAACTAGTTCCGGAGAAATTTTCCCATTTGTATATACTTTTGCGACAATTTCACCCTGTTTGACCGAATCTCCCACTTTCTTCTCAAAAACGATACCTGTCTCATAGTCAAGAGCATCTGTTTTAACGGCACGACCAGCACCCAATCTCATGGCAAAAAGACCAAACTCCATGGCTGGAAGTTCTGCGATAAGTCCGTCTTCTTGAGCAGGAATGTCAACTACATGGTCAACTTTTACTGGACGATAGAGGTCTTCTAGGTCTCCACCCTGAGCTAGAATCATCTCTTCAAATTTCTTGAGAGCCTTACCGTTTTCAAGATGTTGCCTTACTTCCTCGATAGTTTTTTCAACATTTGCTAAAGATAGCATAATCTGGGCTAGCTCGCAGATAAAGTGGCTAATATCTTGACGTCCTTTACCTTGAAGAATTTCCAGTGCTTCTAGGATTTCTAAACGGTTACCAATGGCGCGTCCCAAAGGTTGACTCATATCTGTAATAACTGCTACTGTCTTACGACCTACAGCCTTACCAAGGTTTACCATGGTTTGAGCAAGTTGGCGTGCCTCGTCAACTGTTTTCATAAATGCGCCTTCACCGACTGTTACATCAAGTAAGATAGCATCAGCTCCAGCAGCAATATTTTTACTCATGACCGAACTAGCAATCAAAGGAATGGTATCAACCGTTGCCGTCACATCACGAAGGGCATAGAGAAGCTTATCAGCCTTAACTAGTTGATCAGATTGACCAATAACTGAGACCCCAATTTCTTGAACTTGTTTGATAAATTCATCCTGACTTCGTTCAATCTGAAAACCTTTGATGGATTCTAATTTATCGATAGTACCACCAGTGTGGCCTAAGCCCCTACCGCTCATCTTAGCCACTGGGACATCAAAACTAGCTACCAAGGGTGCTAGGATTAAAGTTACCTTGTCACCGACACCACCCGTAGAGTGTTTATCAACCTTGACACCATCTATAGCTGACAAATCAAACTCCTGACCTGTCTTAACCATATTCATGGTTAAATCAGAAATTTCTCTCGTGGTCATTCCTTGGAAGTAAACTGCCATGGCAAAAGCTGACATCTGGTAGTCAGGAACAGTTCCTGCCACATAGCCTTCAATCAACCATTGGATTTCGTTCGAACTAAGTTCTTGCCCGTCTCTTTTTTTCTGGATTAGATCTACTGCTCTCATTCTTTCACACTTCTAAGGATATAATATCCCTTATCTTTTTACAATCTCGCAATTGACAAATACATCTTCCATCTTACTTTTGGCACTAGGAGCTCCTTGTTTCTTTTGGATGACAATAGTCAAATCTCCACCGTCTACTAAAAAGTCTATACTTTTTTCGATGATTTCGTGAACTACTTGCTTGCCTGCACGTATGGGCGGATTCGAAATGACATGGTTAAATTGTCCTCTCACCTGCTCATAAATATTAGACTGGAAAAATAGTCGCTTGAACCTTGTTTTTTATTGCATTTTGCTGGGCTAAATCCAGGGCACGGTTATTGATATCCACCATAGTCGCCTGGGCATCATAAGCCTTAACCAAAGACAAGCCTATTGGACCGTAGCCACAACCAACATCAAGAATTTTTTCACCTTTTTGAACATCAAGACATCTTAACAACAACTGACTTCCGAAATCAACCATTTTTTTACTAAAGACACCAGCATCTGTTAAAAAGGTCATCTTTTGCCCAAGGAGCTCAACTCTAAGTTCATGAACATCATGGGCTGCATCTGGATTTTCTGCATAATACATTTTACTCATAGTTCTATTTTACCATAAAAATAAGTTATTTGTAAATCGTTTTCAAAGGTATCAAGCCCTTAAATCATGTTGTATTTCCACAAAAATAATATAAGTTCTGATTAGGATTAGGGCCCTAGTAAAAAGCTCCCTACTGCCATGGTAATCGGAAAAGCAAAGATACAAGCTAAACCCAAAAAGAAGAGCCACCACTTTCTTTCAAAGAATGCTAGCACAAGGTAGCCAAGACCTACGAGGGGCAATAAAATAAAAAGAACAAAAGTGGTCCAGTTATAGGAGTGAAGTCCGATAGAAAAGGAAAAATTAATCCAGTTTGGTGATAACCATAAAACAACTACAAACAGACTGATCAAAACCAAGATCTTATCTCTTAATCTCGTTTTCATCTTAGCACCTCCTTTATAGGTTTTCCCCCTTATATTTTAACAAAGAAAGCGCTGTTCTTCAATCTCAATCAATTATTGGAAACGAATGACAAGTCATTGGGAGCTACAAGGTATCACAGTCAGGATAAAACAACAAATTTATTGTCTATAATCAGACGCATTTTTGATTACTATTGCTTTTACCTTCAAATACTTAATTATCAACAGTATTCCCAATAAGATGTTTAGATAAAAGCCCAACTGATAAGTTTGTGTTAGATCAAACTTGTCCACAGTCGTATCAAATCTTCTATTGACATGCGGAATAAATAACCTCTGTAGCAATCCACAAAATCAAAAATAGATAACTACTAGCAGCAAAGCCATTTTCGTCCACCGTTTTTAGTAAGAAAGCAATTAGAGCGAAACTAGATAAAGACAGCTGTTACAATAGCATGTTCCATCAAAAAGTAAAACCGTAATAAATTTCACAAAACGTCTACCATTATCTGCATTGGCTCCTTTTTATAAAAAGGTAAAGCAAAACTTAAAATAAAACAGAGTTCCAATATGTAACTTTTAAGATTTTTCATAGTACACCTCCTATAAGTTGTGAACTAAAAAGCCCCTTTATTAGCTGATAAAAATCAGGAGAAACTGCTCTACTTCATCAATAATTTGTTCATCCTCTATCTACTTATAGTATATACTACTGACTTACCACATTCAAGAAACCGCTTCATAGCTTTTTATGGTATGATAGACAAAAATATCTAGAGGAAAACAAATGACCAACGAATTTTTACATTTTGAAAAGATAAACCGCGAAACTTGGCAATCCCTGCATCGCAAAACAACTCCTCCCTTGACCGAGGAAGAATTAGATTCCATTAAGAGTTTCAATGACCAGATTAGCCTACAAGATGTTACTGATATCTATCTGCCACTATCACATCTGATTCAGATTTACAAACGTTCCAAAGAAGACCTTGCCTTTTCAAAAGGCATTTTCCTTCAAAGAGAGAGCAAAGAACAACCTTTCATTATCGGAGTTTCAGGAAGTGTCGCTGTCGGTAAATCAACTACTAGTCGTCTCTTGCAAATTTTGCTTTCTCGTATCGTTCCTGGAGCAAGTGTTGAACTGGTTACTACGGATGGTTTTTTATACCCAAACAGTGTCTTAATTGAGCAAGATATTCTCAATCGCAAGGGTTTTCCTGAGAGCTACGACATGGAAGCTTTGCTCAATTTCCTGGACCAACTTAAAAATGGGCAGGATGTTGATATCCCTGTTTATTCCCATGAAATCTATGATATTGTCCCAGGTCAAAAACAACGAGTAGAAGCCGCTGATTTTGTCATTGTTGAGGGAATCAATGTGTTCCAAAATCCCCATAATGACCGTCTCTATATTACTGATTTCTTTGACTTTTCAATCTATGTCGACGCCGCTGTCGAGGATATTGAAAGCTGGTATTTGGATCGTTTCTTAAAACTTCTTAGCTTTGCTCAGGATGATCCAGGCAACTATTACTACCGTTTCACTCAACTTCCTCTTAGTGAAGTGAAGGATTTTGCCCACCAAGTTTGGACCAGTATCAACCTAACCAATCTCCAGAATTACATTGAACCAACACGAAATCAGTGCCGAGGTCATTCTCCATAAATCTAAAAATCACGAAATTGATGAAATTTACTTAAAAAAATAATTTTCCCTTGTCAAAACGTAAGTTTTCAGATATAATGGTATAGTTAGTAAAAATGGAGGTAAGAACATTGGCAAACATTAAATCAGCTATCAAACGCGCTGAATTGAACGTTAAACAAAAACGAAAAGAACTCAGCTCAAAAATCAGCTATGCGTACTGCTATCAAAGCTTTTGAAGCAAAACCCATCTGAAGAACTTTACCGTGCTGCCAGCTCAGCTATCGATAAAGCAGAAACTCAAAGGTTTGATCCATAAAAACAAAGCTAGCCGTGATAAAGCACGTCTTGCAGCTAAACTTGGTTAATTATTAACTGCATACAAAATGAGCTCTTCGGAGCTTTTTGTGCACGTTTTCTGGAGGTTATTATGAAAATAGCTATCATTGGATATTCTGGATCAGGAAAATCAACTCTGGCAGAAAAACTAGCTAGGCACTACTCTATCCCAAAACTTCATATGGATACTCTCCAATTTCAGCCAGGTTGGCAGGACAGTGACCGTGACTGGATGCATAACGAAATGAAAAACTTTCTAGTCAAAAACGAAAACTGGGTCATTGATGGCAACTACTCTGGTGTTATTATGAGGAAAGAATGGAGCAAGCTGACCAGATCATCTTTTAAACTTCTGCTTGGAATTGTTTGCTAAGAGCCTTTTAAGCGCTATTTAAAATATAGAGGGAAGGTGAGAGAAAGTATGGCTAAGGGATGCCCCGAGCAATTCAACTGGGAATTTATTCGTTGGATTCTCTGGGATGGTCGAACAAAAAATGCTAAGGATAGATACCAATACTTAAACAATACTTACCCAGAAAAGATGCATATTCTCCATTCTCAAGCAGAGATTGATTGTTTGTTTTGCGATCTTTAAAAAGTAAACAATATAGTAGATTTCATTAAAAATCAGCATGTACTGATTGACTAAAAAGGAAGTTTTTCATCCAGAAAGTCTTCCTTTTTTCCTTTTATTCAACAATTAAAAATAACTCGAGCAATTTATAGTCAATTGAAACAAGAACAAGACAGAGCCTCTGAAAAGTATTACAACTTGGTAATACCTTTTTGAGGTGCTTGATATGAGCCCATGTTTTCTCAATAGGATTGTACTCAGGTGAGTAGGGAGGAAGTGGTAAAGTTTTATGCCCAAATTCTTCACATAAGAGCTCTAGCTTACCCATTCTATGGAATCTTGCATTATCCATAATAATAACTGATGGTGTGTTTAATGTTGGTAAGAGAAACTTCTGAAACCAAGCTTCAAAAAGTCGCTCGTCATTGTTTCTTCTGTAAGTCATTGAGCGATTAACTCACCATTTGTTAGTCCTGCAACCAAAAGAAAACCTCTGATATCTTCTTCCATATACTTTACCTCTTATTAACTGACCTTTTTAATGAGCGACCATATTCTCGATAAAATAAGTATCGAATCCTGTTTCATCAATATAAACAGGTGCTAGATGCTTTAAAACTATTAAAAATTTTTAAGAAATAAGGCTACTTTTTCCTGGGTCTTGTTCAAAGTAGGTGTGGTTCTCGAGTGTAGCCCATAGCTTTAGAGCATAGTGGATAGTAGTTGGATGACAGTCAAATTCAGCAGCTATCTCAGTCAAATAAGCATCTGGATTGTCAGTAAGATAGCTTTTTGAGTCTATCTCTATCAACTTTTTCTTGGTTTTGTTCCTTTTACTTGATGGTTTTAATTCTCTGTTTTCTCTTTAGCTTTAACCAGCCATAAAATGGTATTACGTGAGATTTGGAAAATGTGTGATGCTCTGTTATACTACCTGTTCACTACATGAGAACTTTTTACTGAAAAATCTATTGAATATGCCATAGAAGATTATACCTACTATTATGTACTGTTTTAGGTTCAATTGACTATATAAATCAACAATAAAATTCCCTAGAAATGAAGAGAATCTTGTTCAGGTTTCTGAGTTCGTGATATTAAAAACCACCTGCCATGCGTGTGCGTCGAAGGTTATCACCACTCCAAACGCGATACAATAAAGGTGTTCAAGCCAATTGTAAAGTAAAAGGAGAAAACCATGGCACAAAAAGTCCTCATAGTTTATCACACACAAAGTGGATGTTCCATCACATTGTGTCACCCCTAAGTATAGACGAAAAATCATCTATAACTCAATATCGAAGTAGTTTAGGCGAAATATCACATCGCTTGTAGTTATGAAGGTATTGAAATTATCGACTGGACACTGATGCGTGATTATGTACATATGTTGGTAAGATTCCACCAAGGATAATTCATGGGTTATTTAAAAAGGCAAAAAGTGCACTCATGATGTTTGACAAACACGCCAACCTCAAGTACAAGTCAGAATCGGCATTTCTGGGCAGAAGGTTATTATGTGAGTACAGTAGGGCTTTAATGGAAGCCACGATAAGGAAATACATACAAGATCAGGAAAAAGCATGATATAGCACTAGATAAATTAAGTGTGAAAGAATATGAGGATCCCTTTAGGATAGTGGTGGTATACTCACGCCTCTTTAAGAGGCAAGTGACGAGTCAAGAGCAATGAGGTTTGAACACGTGAAAGCTCAGCGTGCTTAGGCGCTGGTAATTTGGGCTTATAGTCTGGTGCAAACCACCCGTTAGACGGTGGTTGTGATTGTCTCAATTTAGAAAAACTTCCAATCTTACCTTCGATAACTAAATCAGCTTTGGCTGTCTTGAGGAGTGCTGGACTTGTTGATAACGACAAGATTTGACCCTGAAAAATAATTGATTAGGCTAGCTGCAGGGTAAACAACTATGAAGTGCCACCAATAATCAACAAATCTGTTTGCTGAATGACTTGAGCTGCGCGACTAAATACATCCATATCTAGCGCTTCCTCATAAAGGGTCACGTCAGGTTTGACCACCTTGCCACAATCTAAGCAGTAGGGAACTGGACCTTCAAGTTCCAAAAAGGCAGTCAAATCATAAAAGCGATGACAGCCCAAACAATAATTACGATCTGCACTACCATGCAGTTTCAAAACTTTCTGAGATCCTGCCATTTCATGGAGACTATCGATATTTTGCGTCACAATCGCCTTTAATTTACCTGTTTTTTCCAACGACGCTAGATAATCATGTGCTAAATTCGGCTTGGCATCAGGATAGACCAGATACTTTTTGTAGAAATCATAAAAATCCTCTGGATAGCGTTCAAACATAGTGCGTGAAACCAGTTGCTCGGCAGTAAAATGGCGACCTAGTTTCAGACTATATATACCATCTGAACTACGAAAATCTGGAATATTAGACTCTGTAGAAACCCCTGCACCACCGAAAAAGACAATTCTCTGACTTTGATCAATAATACCTTGTAGTTGTTCAATTTTATCCATTTTGTACTCCTAGGAATTTTTCGTTAAAAAGTTGAAAGCCTTGACTTCTTGTCAACTTGCATTTCAACTTTATTTGATTATGATTTAGATATTAAACTGACTAGTCTCGGTCCTTTGACACAATTAGGCTTTTCTTCAATTTCCTTATTCTTACCTATTTACAGGATTGATTCATTGTTGGTGGTTATCATTTTAAGAACAAGAGAAATCATTCTGAATATAGCCTCACCTTAGTCAGCAATCAATGTTTCCAAACCAACCTTCATCATATCAGTGAAAGTATTTTTGACGTTCTTCGCGGTTGTATCTTCATCTGATTAACCAAAGCTATCAGAAATAGTCATAATAGCTAAAGCATCGACGTGGTGTTGAGCAGCAAGATAGTAAGAGCTGCTGCTTCCATTTCTACAGCTTTCACACCCCATTTACCAAGTTCGATATTCTTTTCAAACATAGTTTGAATAGAAAAGACGTCTGATGACAAGACATTTCCGACGTGAGTAGTCATACCGAGGTCTTTTGGCAATATGGTAAGTCTTATCTAGCAAGTCAAAACTTGCGATTTGAGGAAAATCGTATTGAGGCCAATCGTTGCGGATGATGTTTGAGTTGGTAGCTGCTTGAGCCAAAGACCAACTCACGAACGTGAACATCCTCATTCAAAGAACCAGCAGTTCCCACACGGATCAATTTTCACACCGTAATCGACAATCAACTCACGAGCATAGATAGAGATGGATGGCATCCCATCCCAGTTCCCATGACAGATACACGGTGACCTTTGTAAGTACCAGTGTAACCAAACATGTTACGCACTTCGTTAAAAGCAAACAGCATCTCTTCAAGAAAGTTCTCAGCGATAAATTTCGCACGAAGAGGATCCCCTAGGAAGAAGAATTTTATCAGCAATTTCACCCTGCTTAGCAGCAATATGGATAGACATAGTTTATGATACAAAGAGCGACCAGAAAGCGACTGAAAATTAGGAATCTGACGAGAAAATCCTGATTTCTCAGTCAGATTATCTATTTTCCGAGTTTTCCGCTCGTGTTCAAATTAGAACACTCGCTCTACCTTTCTTTATTAAATGATATTGATTATAAATCAAAAATATATTTTTGGATTAGAAAAACTAGAGTATTCTTATTAATTTTCTATTATCCTTGTCTTTGGTCGTAAGTCTTTCTCCCAAAGGATTCGATCCAGCATTTTGAGCAAAAACCAAATGCCAAGTAAGAAGTCACCATAAAGAAAAGGTATAGCCTCAAATGACTGACCAGTGAAAACCCCATTACCAATCCAGTTGCAGACAGGGAGCCTTTCAAGGATCATAGCTAAAAAGCAAACCGAACCTAATAGCAAGACTGCTGGCTGGTTGCCACCTCCTAGAATCATGGTCAGGAGTGCAGCTCGCTATACCCAAGGCAAATGATGGTGCAAAGTTCCCGCTAGCACCATTGCGCAAGAGGAGATAAACCAGAAGTCTCTTCACTGCAAGAGCCAGTGGAAGATAAGGATCGACTGGCTGAACAGAGGGTTTGCGCTAGTACCTGGCCATTTCCCATAAAGATAGGGAAAAAGGCTACCAGGGCTCCCCAGCACTAGAAAAGGCTAGAGGAAGAGCCCAAAAGAATCGTCCCATCCTTCCGCCGTTTGTGACTAGCCCTGCTTGGCGAGGAAAGCAAAGACCAGAGCCAAGGGAGTAACCAAGAAAGCAAGCACAATAGCCTGTAAGAAACTGCTAGCCGACCATGAGACTGCGGACAGGTGATAAATAGCCTCCTGACCAATGATGGACTGAGCGACCCAGGTGGCTAGATAGGTGCTGGTCAAAACCAGTAGAAGGTTCTGCCAACTGTAGGCGAGTCCTAAGGTCTCAAAGACGAACAAACTACTGGCAAAGGGAACTTGATAGACCGCAGCTAAACCAGCTCCAGCACCACAGGCGACCAAGACTTTTCGCTCTTTGAGGGCTAGAGAAAACCTTTCGCCAAGCGACCAGCTAGAAGAGCCCCGACCTCGTGGTGCTCCTTCTTTTCCGACCGATGCACCTGCTCCGACAATCGCAACCTGCATACCTGCACTGAAGGAGGTGGGCTAAGGGCGCTGGTTCCCCTGTCTCCAGCTAAGTCAATTTGCTGGCGAATAGACAGAATCTTATAACGCTTTTGCAGGACATGCCAGAAGGCAGCTGCCAAGCACCCAGTCACACATAAGACCAAAGTATCTGCGGAGACCTCCAGCTTCTTGAAATTGCTGGAGTAAATCCGACTTATCTTGGCCAAAGGCCAGCCCTGCACACCCCCTTCTAGTAGATAATGACAGGCAATTCGACCAGACCCGTCCCTATTCCTAATGATAAAGTGGCTAGAAGCACTCTCAGTCCATAGGGAATACTTTGGAGTCGTACTCTCATAGTCTTACAATTCAGCAAGAATCGCTTTCAGCAAGCCTTTAAAGTCGCCTTTGACACGTTCGGTCACTTCTACAACTTCTTCGTGGTTGAGTTCTTCTTGGAAACCAGCCGCAAAGTTGGTAATACATGAAATACCAGAACCTTCAAGCCAGAGTGAGCTGCAACGATAACTTCAGGAACAGTTGACATTCCGACAGCGTCTGCACCAAGTGTCTTATAAGCACGGATTTCAGCTGGAGTTTCATAAGTTGGACCAGTTACACCGATATAAACACCGTCATCAAGTTTAACACCAAGCTTTTCAGCAACTGCATGAGCTGTAGCACGATATTCTGGAGTGTAGGCTTTTGACATGTCTGGGAAACGTGGACCGAAGTCATCTAAGTTTTCACCGATTAGAGGATTTTGTCCTGTCATATTGATATGGTCAGTGATAGCCATCAAAGTACCAGGACCAAAGCCAATACCACCAGCAGCGTTGGTCACAATCACACCTTCACAGCCCAAAACTTTCATGACACGAACTGGGAAAGTAACAACTTCAAGCGGATTTCCTTCGTAGAAGTGGAAACGTCCTTGAAGTGCTAAAACCTTACGTCCTGCAAGTTCACCGTACACCAATTTTCCAGCGTGTCCAACAACAGTCGAACGTCCCCAGTTTGGAATCTCAGCATAGTCTACAACAACTGGATTTTCGATTTCTTCAGCAAGTTCACCGAGTCCTGATCCAAGAATCAAGCCGAACTCTGGTGCTTCTACTCCCTTTGCCCTTTCAAAAATGCTAGCTGTTTCATTTATTTTATCTAAAAATGTCATTAGGTATCTCCTTCTTTATGTTTTAAAAATTGACTGATTTTGTCAAAGGTTTTTGCATTGCGAATCGTAATTTGGCGATAGAAAGGCATCTTTAGCAAGTGCTTATGATAAGCTGTTTTTAGAGTAGCTAGCTTCTGACAATTTACCCCAGAAGATCCCTAATTTCCCAAAATGAAGCACTTCATCGACCAGTTCCAAACTGTTCACTTTCTCGATGACTTGATCCACATCCAAGCCCTCAGTGTATAAGAGGATGTCCTTTCTAGCTAGGTCTTGTGACCACCAGTTTGGTAGATGGCTACATTCCTCTTCGTAGTCTTCTTGACTTAACAAGGAAAAATATCGGATAAATGGATAATGTTCTTTAAAGAAATCCTGTAGACTCTCAACCAACTGAATTCTAGGCATGCTAGTATCAAAGAAAATATTCCACTATTGATGTAGGTTTCAACATTTTCTAATCCCAACCCTGTCAATTTCTTGACGAAGCTGGGCCATGACCACCTTTATTCTTTCCACCGACATTGATCCCTCTAACCAGTAATGCCAAGCGAGTCATCTTAAACCAATTTATCTAAGAAACTTTCACCAATCATAGCTTTATCAACGCCAAAGTTATCAGCGATTGTCGCAGAAATATCTGCAAAATGTCCGATTGGTAAGTGTCCATTTCCTTTTAGTGATGGGCTGTAGACCAAAAGTGGAATATATTCACGAGTATGGTCTGTACCGCATAAAGTAGGATCATTACCATGGTCAGCAGTAATCATGAGTAGATCATCTCTCTCATAGCAGCGATAAGCTCTGGCAAAGCGTTTCATCAAACTCATGCAAGCAATCGCGGTAACCATGTGGATCACGGCGGTGACCGTAAAAGTGCATCAAAGTCGACCAAGTTAGTGAATGAGAATCCTTTTTCAAACTCAGTAAGGCCCATTGTTGTCAAAAGCGTATCAATTCCATGGCTATTTGACTTATTGTGGCCCATATCATGGTTCACCCCAGCACCATTAAAGATATCAGCTAATCTTACCTACTGAGTAGTGTCAATACCTGCTTCGTTCAGTTTATCCAAACACAGTTGGTGCAAATGGTGATACAGCCAAGTCACGACGATTTGCAGTACGTGTGAAGTTTCCAGGCTCCCCCAAACATAAGGGACGAGCAATAATACGTCCCAGAAGAGCTGGACGCTCTAAAGTAATCAGAACGAGCGTATCTCACAGATACGGTAAAGTTCATCCAACGGAATGATATCTTCGTGAGCTGCGATTTGAAGAACTGGGTCAGCTGATGTATAGATAATCAACTCGCCAGTTTCCATTTGACGTGGTCCAAAAGTCATCGATGACAGCTGTTCCTGAGTATGGTTTGTTGGCTTCACGAATAACTCTTACGTCCTGAAAAATTCTTCGATTTTAGTAAGGATTTCTCTGGGAATCCATTCCAGAAAGTATCAAACGGTTCAGTGATATTGAGTCCCATGATTTCCCAGTGACCTGTCATAGTGTCTTTACCCTAGTGACACTTCCTCAAGTTTAGTGTAGTAACCGCTAGGGATTTGCTTCTGCAGGGAACAGTTTTTAGTGCTGTCTCACGTTCAATGTTCCCAAGACCAATCTTAGCCATATTCGGAACATTCAAACCTACTGATTTTTGAAATGTGGCCAAGTGTATCAGATGCTCCATCTGGAACCCCTGCATTGACAAAGTTATGAGCATCTGAGTGCCGCACCGATTCCTACAGAATCGAGTACCACCAAGTGAATACGTTTAAATGTTTGACATCATTTGCCTCCTTTATTTCCCTTTTGTTGAAGTTAAAACCTGAACGCCAGCTTGTCCTGCAACGATCACTTTATCAACCATTTGATTAAATAAACCGTGCTCAACAACACCAACCTGAAGATCCAATTGACGACCAAAAGCAATCGGATCTTCAATAACACCTAAATCAAGGTCAATGATGAAATTTTTCATATCCGTCACAAAACGTTGGCCATCTTTTTCACGAAAACTTGGCTTATAAACCAGCCTTTTTCAAAACGACGGAAAACCTGTTCTGCTCCGTATTGGACAACTTCGACAGGTAGTTTAACAGCGCCCAGTTTTTCAACCATTTTACTCTCATCTACCACCCAGATATACTGTTTAGTTGGTGTCGCAACTACTTTTTCCATTAGAAGTGCACCACCGCCTCCTTTGATACCATTAAACTGACGATCCACCTCATCAGCTCCATCAACAGTCACATCAACCTCATCCACCTCATCAATAGACTTAAGCGGTATATTCAAGCCTTGTGCCTGATTCGTCGTTACACTCGAAGTCGTTACGGCTGTAATTTGAAGTCCTTCCTCCTTGATTCTACGACCAATCTCCTCTACGAAATAATAGGCAGTCGAGCCTGTTCCAAGTCCCACAACCATTCCATCGATACGAACTCAGCAGCCTTGATGCCTCGCTATTTTTCAGATTTTTCCACTAAACACCTCCAAACAAAAAGCTACTTTTTATTATAACATGAATACGCTTTTAAATTCATCCTAGACTAGAAAAACCCGAACATTTTATGTCGGGTTTGTGATTCTTATTTAACCATATCAGGATCGTAGTCATAAAATCCTGTGTCAAGGAAACGATTTTTGGGATGGAGTTTACGAACTTCCCTCATCCAGCAAGAAGGCTTGGTCATGGCTAAAAGTTACCTCTTCAATCAAAACTGCGAGCTTGGATGAAAGAGTTTTAGCAATCTCAACAAAAGTCTTGCCCTGAGTATAAAGCCCTCTAGCTTTCCAATGAGTGAAAACCATGTTCTACCAACTCTGTCAATTTTGTCATCAAATCAAGGTCATTGTTAGCAAAAGATATGGGTTCCATGATTGTCTTCAAAAATGGAATAGTGGCTTCTGGGATCACTTGGCTCCGCCAAGAACAAATCACGTTGACGAGTTTTTCATCATCAATTTGAGTGAAATTATAGTAGTTTTGTAAGAGTGGACGCTTAGAATGATGGATGACACTAGCACCGTAAACCAAAAACTTCTGCAGGAATTTCCAAAATCTCCGGCATCTTGAAAAGTTCAGCGGATGGAATTTCGCGGGCCAAAACAGCCTCTAGATGCTCCTAGCTTTTGCCCCTGAAGTTAATCTGACGACTGCTGGTAACCATGGTTGAGGCATCGTAAATCGTTTTGAAAGAATAGTTATCACGGTTAACCACATAAAAGACACCTGCAGTCCCCAACTGTGATATAGTCCGTTTTGATTTCTTCTAAAAAGTCCAAGAAGGGCTTGATACGGTCCATCATGTCTTGGTGCATAAGAGCATTAACCGCAACGATTAATTCCTTACCGGCATCATGAACGATTTTTGCGATTTCCGCAATTCTTCATGACTAAAGGTAGTTGGCAAACGAAGACCAAAATCTTTCTCACCGACATAATGCGATCGACACCAGCTTCAAGTAGCTGTTTTTACTTGTTCAATACTTTCAGCAGTTGCTGTAATGATAATCTTTTCCATAGAGAAAAATTATGCCACATTTCTGCAAAAATCAGCTATTCCTAAAATGATAAATTTACTTATTATTTTTGTAACCTTACTGTAATAATTTTTCTTGAAAAATGGTAAAATGAAAGAGTACTGTTA
>BNJU01001560.1_pt1 | contig 27207 bp, 44 predicted proteins | sample 8539281 | NCBI WGS metagenome assembly BNJU01 (sample SAMD00202456, study PRJDB9452) | human saliva metagenome | isolation source: human saliva | place: Japan
AAAAAAAGCATTGGAGCAGGGATTAAGTGTACTTAACTATAAAATTTCTTCTATTATTCTATTTATCGTTGTGTTAATATTGCTTTATAGAAATAGTTCACCTTTCCTTACAAATAAAGATTGATTTTATTTTTACAAATTTAATACACAAAAAAATATATATTGGAGGATTTACAATGACACAACTACAGCTCTATCAAATGTTAGATGCAAAAAGTAACACAATTATTGGTTATTATGATAAAAGAGGCATGGAATTTATCTCTTGTGAAGATTTAAAATCCGATTTTTTTATCAAATACTAAAAGATTCTTGAGGAGGAAAAATAAAATAGTATTCAGAGGCTTTTTCTCCACAATCAACAAGTTCTAATTTTTTTGGGAATATGTGTTCAATGTTGGTGAAAAAAAGGTGACTATTTTTAGAAATTTGGGTAACAGAACTGATAAAACAACTCATTATGATTCTGATCACGAAAACGATTCTCAGCAGAATTTTTGAATACTTACTATCTGAACTCGAGAATAATATAATTCCTAATTATAAATATGGTAATTTAATATCTGATATTTCTACTCTCAGACAAAGAATAGATAATTTTTATAAAAAAACACAAAATGAATTATACACAAATGTATTATTTTTTTACTTGCCTGGCTTCATAATATTGGTAGAGCTACCGGATTAAAAAAACACAAGTCCGCTTATATCTACAACTACTTCTTTAGAAACCGCATTAAGCTTTCAGAAAAATAAGGATTCAAAAATATGTTTATATCGTACTATTAGCCGATAACTATCTTAAAGATTGTTTTTGATACTAATCAATTAAATGCAATTCTTAAAGAATTAGAAATAGAATGGCATGAGAACATTCACAATGAAGTAATGTTTAAGGATGCAATAGTCCCTAATTTAATCATTGGAATACTAGAAAAGAATAGTTCCGAAGCAAGAGTAATTTTAAACCCCGCGCTGTTTTCTTTCCTAAAAAGCAGCAAATAATTTTGATAATGCAGATAAGGTATACTTGTTAAAAATTTTTGCTTTTAAGAATCGATCAAGAAGATTTCGACAATGGTAGAAAAGCTCTTGGTTATGATTCTTGGATTGAAATATTTCAAGATGAAAGAATTATTTCGAACAATGAAAAGAAAAGTCATACTGTTAAAAAAATAAATGACTTAAATCGTTTTTTTAAATAACAACTAATCATCATAATACTTTTGTATTCTTTACTTTCTTTTTATTCAACTAAATTTATTTTAGTATCTAATAAATACCATTTTCAATTTATCATAATGGAGCCTACTGACAAAAATGTCAGTAGGCTCCATTTCATTCCATTAATTCATTTACTCTTTGCTGCACCACATCATAATCATACCCAGCTTGTTCTAAGCGTTCTCGTCTTTCTTCTCCATTACCCCAGTCTCCTTGGATAACTTCGGCCGCAATGGTGTCCAGATAGTCCTTTGTATATAATCCATGTTCGCACAAACTTTTTGTCGATCTATTTTCTCTATCCTCTTGATTCCCAAATAACTCTTCTTGTTTTTCATTATTTAGTTCCCCGCTTTCTTCGGCTAAAATACGATTGACTTTTTTTTGTATCCCAACAGCATCATATCCAGCTTCTGTTAACTGTTTTACACGCTCTTCACCATTACCAAATTTTCCTTCGATTACCAACCGACAAATGTGCGTCGGTGTATCTTCATTTCTTGAAATGATTCTCTCCTGTTCAAATTTTTGACCATGATTTCCTAGTTTGAATAATATAATCCAAGCTTTATCTCCTAAAGTAGCAAAATACTGCATTCGTTCGACAAAGTAGGCTTTTACACTTTCAGTTGTACCGCCATGTAGTTCCATACTGCGGTGTGGGCAAGTAGTCGGAACAAATTCATGGTGTAACCTCACCGTATCAGTATTGATAGGTAATCCATAAAACAGTAAATCTTCTGTTGCTTGTGCTAAGGCTACATCTTCATTAGCTAAGAAATTCTCATCACTTACTTTTAGACTTTCACAAACCTCATAGCCAATAGAACGGCAGTTGCTCCACCAATCGCCAGTATGATAACCGATATCCGTCGTATTTAATACTTGCGCAATAACTCTTCGATTGCAGTAATAATGTGCAATACCAAGTGATTTATCTCTTCCTTTGAGCCAATCTATATACTCCTTAGGATTCATTCTTCCTGCATCATTATGAATTACTACAAAATCAATAGACACAAGTTTTCCACTATCTGTCATTAATGGTTCAATAATTTTCTCTACCATTTTGTTCTTTCTCCTTATGATTCATTTGCTGTAAAATCTTCTGCAATTTTTCTGGGATTGGAAGTCCCAACTGTGTCGCATTTTCAAGAATTGAAATGCCTTCATTGGACAAATAGAAAAAAATCACAGCAGCTCTCAATACACTCGCATGCCCAAGAATATATATGTCTAAAATGTTCGCTACTCCAACCAGAACAAAGATAATTATCTTTCGAGCAATTCCTTTAAAACCTACTGCACTTGATAGGCGGTGTTGATCGATAGCACTTAAAACACCAGTAATATAATCCAGCACGATGAAACAGATAAGTGCATACAACAGTCCATCCATTCCACCTAAGAACCCACCTAGTAATCCTCCTAAGATTGAAAGTATTCCTCGTAAGTCAAACTCCTTCATAACAACCCCTCCTTTCGTATTTTGATTTTTATGTATTACGAAAGAAATCCCTGGCTGTATAACGTTTTATACAGCCAAGTTAGTTACTAGCTTCTAACAGATTCCTTCCGTTATTAGTGATTCTTCACTAGTTTTCTTGCCTGACCTATACTTCGAATTTATCAGTAATCAGTTATTCAACGATTATTTCCCCTTTTTCTTATCGTTGAAGATCGGTGTTTCTTTACGTTGGATGTATTTTGCACTTTCTTGTTCGTTAAACATATCAATTCCTTGTTTTTCGAAAAGGTGTGCATCAGCAATTTTTTTCATTGCACCGCGTGTAGTAGCTTCATCCAAGTTATCCTCAGGATGTGCAATAACTAATCGTTTGGACTTCCCATCGCTTCCTTTGAAGCCTAAATAAAGCTCTGTAGTAGTTGTTGATTCATTTGCCATGATTTATTTCTCCTTTCATTATTAGTTGTTATCGTGTCTTGTACGAACTACAGTGTCCGCATATGTCATCGCTTCTTTTGCAAGGGTATCAATAGCTCCTGATACAGCCATGATTCCCTCATGAGTTGCACCATTCTTCAAGTTCGGAATACTTTTGAATTTCTTCACTTTTCCTTTCTCCGCGTCTTGATAGAATAGTTCTAGTGTTGCTTTATTAAATGTTTCTGCCATGGTGGCTTCCTCCTTGTTTGTTTATTTTGTTTTTGTAGCGTCATGACTTCTACACCTATAAGAACCGATTTAGGGCATTAAATGCTATGCTCTTCGAGAAATTTTTTTAACTTTTTTCGTATGGTTGAAATTTCCTGCTCAATTGCTCGTCTACTACGACCCGTACGAATAGCATATAATTTCACCGTTTCATTACTTCCAATCATCCATTCCAACGTTTTAAGTTGATTAGGGGTTAGTGCTGTAAAGAAATCATGATAAACATCTTCTACTTCAAACCAGTGTTCATCCTCCATCGTCCCTGTCATCCATTCGGGAGTTAATGCCACTGTCTCTAGATTTTTCTTCGTAATAGTATGCAAATAACTCCAACAAAGTTTACGTTTAAAGTACGAACCAAATTGGTTTCTCTCACTAATATTGCCCAAAGGTTTCCCTGTCGTTTCTTGATAACACTCTAATAAAAGGATTCTTCCCTCTTGTACAAAATCATCAAAAGAAGGATTCTTTTTAGTGAGATTGATACGTTGCAAAACGTTGTAAATCACTCCTTCGTAGTACTCAAAGAGTAATGCTGTATTTTCTTCTGTTTCTGTCCATTCTTTCATTGTTTTCTCCTCCAAAAATTGATTCGAAATTGGCCAACTTCAGTGCTTAGAGTAACGCAAAAAAGACCTTCTCCGAAAACCAGAAAAAGTCTATGAAAAGGTAATAATTCCCATCTGAATATAAAAACAGAAATTTAACGAATATTTTATGATAAAAATATACGAAAACGATAAAAAAATAGTATAGAAAACAGTAAAAAAACGGGTGTAAAATAAAAGAAAAAAAGCATTAGGAGGAAACGAAAATGAAAACGATTACTATCGGTTGTTGGGAGAACGACCGCTCACCACTAACGTCCAGTTCGGATTATCCGCTGATGACGAAAAATGTTCTGTTACTGTATGACCTGACGTCATTCAAAACAGACATGAAGAGTGCTGTCTTCTACAAAGATGGGCGCTGCGTTCTGACGCCACGAACTACACGTGCCCTGTTCAGCGATCTGGAGATGCAGTTTGGCATGGCCTATGCTCAATCCAAAGCCATTACCCAACTCTTAACACGCATTTCCACAAAAGTACCGTATGCCATTAATGAACTCCTCTATTTTGAAATTAAAGATAAGGCAAGTTCTCATTCCCATTGGTGTGCCTTTCATCATCTCACTCAAACCATTCAAGAGAATCGTCAGACCTCTTTGATTTTGTCAAATTGCCTTCAAATTATTCTTCCCTATTGTCAAAAAACAGTTGAACATCAACTTGCAACTTATCGCATCATTCAGCATGCCCATGAAACTGTTGCTTGTTCCATTATTGATAACCTCACGCACGCTACTGTCGAAACACAACGAAGCCGAGAAATAACTAGCGTTCCATTTCATAAACCCACAGAATTTTTAAGAACACCTATGTCATTAAATGATACGTTGCATTTAATGCGTAATGTATTTTGCGATTATATAGAACATCATAAGAGCATTTATATGGAACCTAGAGATTTGGAAAAAAATTGAGAAAGATAAAGAAATAATACAAGGATGGGATTTCCCCATCCTTGTATTATTATCACTTTAAATTAATTTGCATAATATTGACAAATAACTTTTTTTCTTTAGATTATGACTCCTATAATTCTTTAAGTGCTTTTTTTCACTACTTCTTCCGTCTTTTTCGTGGTTATAAAATGGTAACCCTATAATTCTATATTTATCATCATCTACCAACGTTCTAGCTTCAGATCGTTTTGTTATTTCATATAGAAATTTTTTTGCTTCCAACCTTCTTTTCCGTTGTCGAATCTACCCTCACTATCCAAAAAAACTGACTTCCTTTTGGTTCAATAAAAATCTGCCAAGATATATTCCCAGTTTCCTTATCATTTGCAAAAATTAGAAAATCTGGTTCAAAAGCTTTCCCATTTTTAAAATCATAAATCCTAACAGCTTTCTCATTTCTAAGTACATATATATCAGACCATTTTTTTCAAGTGAATTCATTATTTTGTGTAGTGCTTTAACCAATAGTTTTTCTTCATCTGTACCAAAATTATCATCATATGCATACCAATCGAGATTATCTATATCAGCATAGAGCTCTTGAAAGCGTGAATCCTTCTGAGATTGTCCTGCTTTTAGGACTATCATCAGAAATTGTGTACTTACGTATAATATTGTCTGCAAACACTTTATGAATCGGATACGATTCAAATGTATCTGTCCCAACATAACGCTCTTCCAAAGGTAGTATTTCTTTTTCAATATTTTTCAATAATTCTTCAGCAATCTGAAGTTTATGTTCTTGAGATAAAGCCCGTTCATCTTTGACGCTTCCTTTGCAGAACACTTCAACATCTTTAATTTCATTAATAAAATCATTTAGAGATGAAATGCCAATCATTGCTTGATGAATCTTTTTGAAGGTAAAATTCTTATTCCTATTAACTGCATGACGAATTATATGTTTATCTATTACTTTTTCCAAAAGTAATATAAAAACCCGGAAAATCATCTTTTAATTTAGTTACTGTCTCATCGCTAAAAAGCACCAATATCTCTGATTGAATTTGAATGTAAGTTTACCTCAATGTTATCTTTTATAAACTGTGAATCAAACAAACTTAACTGATGGCTATCTTTTGCTTCTATATATGGTAATCGTTTATTCATCCAAACAACCCCATCTGTATAAGTACGAGATTTTTTTAAATGAATCTTTTAACTTCAATTCTCGTTCTACTATATTTTTGTCATCATAAATTCCAGATTCTCGTAAAACTTGTTTCAATTCCGAAATATATCGAGGATTGTTTGCAGAATGATAATGTAATTGCTCAATAACGCGAAGCTCATTATTTTCATTTTCATCAAATTTGCGCGTATACTTATCTTCATCTTTACCATCAATTACGAACGGATAGTAGCGAGCTCCTCGGCCGATTAATTGTTTTTCTGCATTTGTAGTTACACCCGCTTCATACCCCTTTTTCGTTGTCTTTCCATCACGCTTATCATAAAGTCGAACAATATCAAATAGGTTTAGAACGTCCCATCCTTCATTTAACATGTCCACTGAAAAAATTGCACGAATTTCATTTGAAGGTAATTCTAAAGTGTTTAATGTAACAAGATTATTACTAGTTTTATTATCCTTATCAATCAGTAGTAAACGTTCTTCCCGGAAATCTTCCTTTAATTCAGCAATTAAATCAAATAAACTTAATCCCGAGGCTTCAAAAATAATCTAAGGCTTTTTGTAAGACATTTACCTTTGTATCTATATTTAACTGAGCCATTGATTTTTGCTCTATAATCTTTTCTGGAGTTAACTCTGATAACATTTCTTGGAATAATTCCATATTCCCTTTGTTGTGTGTGATTCTCTGTGATTTAAACATAACAAGAGGTTTTTAGATTGACTCCATTTTTTTCAGTGCAACCTTCTTACGATATTGACTGATAAGAATTGCATTCAACATGCGAACTTTTTAAATCACCATCGACTAAGTGGAATAAAACATCTTTTGAGTACTTATCAAGACGGAATTCCTTCAAATCGTATTTAAAAATTAAAGAGTCTTTGTATTTTTCTGCAATATCTTTATTGGAAAGATCGATGGTAGCCGTAAACTCAAAAATACTTGATCGTGCCGCTCTTTTTTTGAATGTTCTCAATTGTAGAAGTCCAACTTGTATTATCATCTTTTTCGCCTTTACTTAATCCGGCGTTTAAATGGTGAGCTTCATCTGCTAATAAAACAACTGATAAATCTTCAAATTGTTCATATGACAAACGATTTTCATGCGGTGTATTTAAATCTAAATGTAATTTTTGGATGGTTGTAAACACAATATTAATAGCATCTGATTGTGCATCCGAAAAATCCGTTACTTCACGTACATTCACCACTTGGTTATCAATCACGATTTTATCTGCAAATAAATATTTTTTTCATTGCCAGAATCCACAAAGTTACTTCTTGTTTTTTTGTAAGAATATTGTCATTATTAACAAAGAAGATAAAATTACGTTCACCTTGTTTGTACTTTTTCAAGAATGATTGCAGCCATTAACAATGTTTTTACCTGAACCGGTCGCCATATTAAATAGAATTTGTTCTTGAGAAGACGCTTCACAAGAATAATGATATAAATAACGGTTCACTGCTTCTTCTTGATATGGACGAAGTGAATATTTTAAGTTACTTACTATATAATCCGGTATCTTATTTCGGAATTTTTGTTTTTCTCTTTTACCCAAAAATATTATAAAAATTCATACAGGAAGCTATAACTCAACTTCACTCACCTCCATAAAATTCATGATTCATTTTTCTTTTCAGCATCTGATATATTATAACTAATATCATCTATATCAGAGTAATTTACATACAAATTATTATTATCAACAATTTCAGATAAAATTTGTTTTTGTTCAGCTAAACTAAGTTGCTTGAATTCATACACTCTTAATTTTTTTAGGGTTAATACGGTACGATAAGAATGAAGATTGCTTTGCACTATTTAGCAATTCAACTAACTGTTCAGTAGTCGTTGCAGCTTGTACTTGGTTTTTAAATTTCTTCGCATCATTTTTCAACTCACAATAGACAAAAGAACCTCCACCTTGCCAATCAACATCCTTCGAAATACCACCTTGTTCTCCATCAATCACTTTCTTTAATCTTTCTACAGCGATAGTCTCAATATAATCCATTTGTTCAACACCAATATATTGTCGGTTCATTTTTGTGCGCAGTAGCAGCAGTTGTTCCTGACCCAAGATGATAATCAAGTACAATATCCTCATCATCCGTTGATAAATCAATTAACTGTTTAATTAACTGTTCTGGTTTCGGATACTCAAAAACTTTATCTTTAAAAAAATATCTTCTAGAACTTTACTTCCTTTTCCGGAATAATTATCATTAATCCACGAAGAAAAAAAACTTGCGTTTTAATGTCACTTGTTTTTATAAATTTTTTTCGTAAAGTTCATACCTCCCATCTTTTTTTCCAAAACAACTAGATTATCTTTTATAGCCTTCTCCAGTTTTTTTCTTTACGCCATCTCCAACGCCCCTCATCTCCGTTAGGTAAAATTGGTAAAATTTTCTTGTTTTCAAACTCTACCTCATAGAATAAGTTCGGTCTGTCTTCTCTACGACTATTGCTTCCCCATTTACGAATCAATTGAGTTTTTAAATTCTCCTTTATCATCACTTCTTGAATATACTGAAGTGTCTTCTACAAGAACTTTATTTAAATTAACAGCTTCTTTATTCTTAGCAAAAAAAACTATAGTTTCATGAATTTGAGCAACATACTTACTGTCTTGTCTTCCTCCTCTTCCTTTCCACACAATGTTTGCAATAAAATTCTCACGATTAAAAAAATTTCATCCATTAAAACTTTTTAGATACGCATGTTCGTTATCATCACAATGAACAAATATTACACCATCCTCAGTTAGCAAATCTTTCGCTGCTTTTAAACGATTTCTCATAAACACTAACCAAGTAGAATGATTAAATTTGTCATTATAATTAAAACTATCTGACCCCGTATTATATGGAGGATCGATATAAATCATTTTCACTTTCCCAGCAAATCTTTTCTTCAAACTATGGAGAACAATTAAATTATTACCCTTAATGATTAAATTATCATTATCATTTAATTCCATTAATTCATGTTCTCCATCCTTATCGTATCGTTTAAAAATTCGTTAACACTTTATCATCTAACAAGCGGGTAATTTCAGTAGGAGCTAGTGTTTCATTAAAGAATACTTCTTGTCGTTTTTGAATCTTCCTTAGTTTGTCCACCTTCAAGAACACAATCTTTATACGGAAAAATTTAAAACAATATTATTATTTTCGGATAGATATTGACCGTTTTTCTGTTGCTAAACCAATTTTTTTGTTTTATACGCCGTAAAAACTATCCGGTAGAAACTCTTTATTATTCAAGAATTGAAGGAAGACATCTTTTTTTGAAAACAAAAACACCATCTTCTACGTTAGAAAAGAAGTGATTTTTTTCACTGCTTCATCTGACATTAACAATCCCAATAATTTTTGTATCATATTTTTCTTGCTAACTCAGATACTTTTATTTTTTTATTTAATTGCCCTTCAATTAAAAAAACTCTTCATTAGCTAAAAGTAACTTTTTCTAACTTCGATTTCATCGTAGTTCCTCTTTCTTATTCTGAATAGAATTCTTTATTTAGTTTTTTTCTCATTTTCTGAAATTCTATAAGTCACATCGTCAATATCAGATAAATTCACATATAGATTATTATTATCAACAATTTCAGATAAAATTTGCTTCTGTTCGGCTAAACTAAGCTGCTTGAACTCTGTTTCTTTTAATTTCTTTGGATCAACCCGGTAGGATAAGAATGAAGATTGTTTTGCAAGTTTTAACAATTCCGTTAATTCTTCCGTTGAAGTTGCTTCTTGAATCTTAGATTTAAATTCTTGAGCATCATTTTTTAACTCACAATAAACAAAAGAACCTCCACCTTGCCAATCAACATCCTTCGAAATACCACCTTGTTCTCCATCAATCACTTTCTTTAATCTCTCTACAGCAATAGTTTCAATATAATCCATTTGTTCAATACCAATGTATTGACGGTTCATTTTATGCGCTGCCGCTTGCGTCGTAGCGCTTCCCATAAAGAAATCTAAAACCAAATCTCCTTTGTTAGTTGATAATTCTAATATTCTTTGAATTAACTCTTCAGGTTTTGGTGCTGTAAACAAATCTTCCCCAAATAGTGACTGATGATGTTTTGTTGCTGAGGTATTTGTGTTAGTTTCTCTCCATATAATTGCATTCGAATTGATATTCCAGATACTACTGCTGGCTTTACCTTTCCCTGCATCTTTGACATCTGAATAGTATGCCTTTAATTGTGGCTTGGCATCCCCACTAACGCCAAATTTAATTCTGTTTTCTGAAAGCAATCTTTCGAACTCATCTTTAGTAGTTCTCCAATGTCTTCCCTCAGGCGGGAAATATTCAATCCCTGTATTAGGATTAATAATTCCGTATGACAAATTTTTTTCGTATATTCGGCGCATCGAAAGGTTCAACACGATATTTTTCCCTTCCCATCATTATCATCAAATTTAAAAGTTTCAATTTCTAAAGCTAATCTAAAATCATTTTTTTATTAATCTGCGTCTTATCTTTCGCATAAATTAAAATATGATTACTATTCAATGATAATAGTCCATCACTAGAGATTGAATTTCTGGATTCCCATGTCACATCTGCTATAAAATTATCAATCTCAAAAACCTCATCCGCCATTACTTTTTAAATAATGAACACCCTCATCGCTCATACTTAAAAAAATAATAAGCCATTATCAGCTAGTAATTCTCGACTTATTTGAACTCTATTTTTTTAAAAATACAAGTCAAGTAGATAAACTAAAAATTAGAATTGTATGAAAAGGTATCTGAAGGCTTTGTTTTTTAAAAAAATAATATGGAGGATCAATAAAAATAGATTTAACTTTTTCCTGCAAAACGTTTCTTCAAACTATGGAGTGCAATCAAGTTATTTCCTTTGATAATAAAATTATCATTCTTATATAACTCTGTTACTTCGTGTTCACCCTCCTTATCGTATCGTTTTAAAGTTCGTTAACACTTTATCATCAAACAGGCGGGTAATTTCAGTAGGAGCTAGCGTTTCATTAAAGAATACTTCTTGTCGTTTTGAATCTTCCTTAGTTTGTCCACCTTCAAGAACGCAATCTTTATATGGAAAAATTTAAAACGACATTATTATTTTTCGGATAAATATTGGCTGTTTTCTGTTGCTAAACCAATTTTTTTGTTTTTATAGGCTGTGAAACTATCTGGTAGAAACTCTTTATTATTCAAAAATTGAAGAAAGACATCTTTTTTAAAAACTAGAACTTCATCTTGAATTTTTGGAGAAAAAAATGGTCCTTCACTTCTTCCTCTGACATTAATAATTCTAATAATTTCGTATCATATTTTTCTTGCTAATTCTGCTAATTTATTTTTTTATTCAGTTGGCCCTCAACTAAAAAAATTCTGGCTGCTGTAGCAACTTCTCAAGCTTTTTGCTTCATATTCTTCCCGCCTTTTCATTTTTGCTTTTTATTTCAATATTTTTTTAAAACAATATAGTTAGTTAAATTGTACCCTAATAATCCACAGTCATTCAACATTATTCTTGAATATTTTTTTCGAACAAACTTTAATTGTACCCGCAGGTCTCCACTTGCATAATTTTTTTACTGAAGTATTTTTCTGATAAAATATCTATCTGTTTTTTTAAATTATAACAACAAAAGTCGATAGATAACTCTACCGACTTAGTTAATATTATTTTTCTTTTTTTAAATTTGATTTCAACTCTATATCCATTCTCCGCCGCAATTTGAATAATTGTAGAAATCTTCGGATTTGTAGTAGTATTCTCAATTCGTGAGAGATGAGCTTGAGCAACTCCTGTTAGCTCCTCGAACTGTTCCTGAGTAAATCCACTCTCTAATCGAAGTTTTATTAATTCTATTGCCATTTTTTTGTTTTGAATATTCCTTATTAAAATCTTTCTCAAAATCAGGATAAATGGATTTTTAATATGTCGTAATATTTCTTCTGGAATTTTTCCCATTTGGCTCACCTTCATTTAATGTGCGTGAAACAGGTATAACAAGATATTGCTTTTTTTCTCTTTTCCACGCCCCCCACCGTTCTCGAATTACATCGGTAAGACCTTCTTCTTCTGTGATTGCTAATGCAGCATAAACTTTCACCAAAGCCTCATAATCTAGCTCCAATAATTGATTAAAAAAACATAATCCGAAATTTTTATATTTTTGTTTTTCTCCCCATTTTATCTCCCTCCTATTTCACATTATAACTTAAAATTAATATGACGTATACGTCATATTGTGATTTTTAATTTTTAATTTACTCATTTTTAATATTGCCTTAACAAAAAGCTTTATAAACATTTTTTTAATTCTGGTACTTAATTTCTTAAAATATAAATATTTATAAAATTGATTTCTTGTTTCACAATCAATTTTATATTTGGTTAATTTAGACAATAAGAAAAGCCGAGGTTACACCTCGGCTTTCTCTATCTAGCTTTAATCTTATATTACTTTTTTTATTTTTTTGTTGCTAAATATAATATACCTAAACATGTTGTTGCTACTGCAGCTGCACCTTTGCAGAAACTTTGAAACTTTCCAATTCTCTCATTTTCGCAATTAATACAGATGTCCTTTTTAAATCCTTCAGGTAACTCTCTATTGCATTTCTTACATACGTGTTTATTCATCATAGTCTCCTCCTAGTAATAGTGGTGCACCTTCATAAGAGATTTTTATGAACGGTATCCTGAATTATTGGGAATTGCTTCGTCCAGTAATTTTCTGGATTTGGATCAACCACATCTAAACGATTTAACACTTCTCCATTTGTAAGTTCTGAATCTTCTAGAAACATGCGATAATTTTCAATCGTATTCAAGGCTGCTTGTTTCTCTCCTAATGCCCAGTATGCTGTTGCTTCTGTCATAGAATCTTGATTAATCGCAACGACTCTTGAACGAATTTCATTCATACGATTATTAATTTCTGTTGGATTTATTGTAAATAATTTTATGAATTCATTTTCAGGTTGCCCCATGATGAATTGAATATCTTCCTTCATTCCGAGCATCAGACGACTACGAGAATCTTCTGCAGAATGAGCAATCATCAATAATGCTTGCGTTTGTAATTCCTTATTTTGAATTTGTCGTGCATATTTTAATTTTCGCTCATTACTATACGCTGAAGCTAGTCGGTCGAATTCAAGTCCTTGTTGAATACGACTTACCACTCTATGAACTTCTTTCATTTCCTGCGCTAGATTAGCCAGTTGCATTTGCACCATAAAGTCATTCATTGCGGGATTAATATCTTTAATTCTTTCTACTTGTTTAACTGGGACATTGGCCACAATTTGGTGAGTTTTTGGATCCACCACTTTAGCAATAATGTCTCCGTTTTTCTTGGCCATCAATTTAAGAGCTCCTTTTGCTAGCTCTTTTTTCTGTTCATCAGTAAAAACAAGAACCCATTCTTCTACTGGAACTAGTCTTTCAACTACTTCTAGAAATGCAGGTAACGCACATAACGTATCATGAATTTGATCAAATACTCGTCCTGCATTTTTGACAAAATAATTTTTCTGCATTTCTGGATCATTTTCAAATAACACTTCCGGTCTTTTATTCACTTTCATCACTTCGACCTTTTTAACTTTTCCCATATTTACCCTCCGTTTAAACGTTTTCATTCTCCATTATATTCCTTTACGCATTCTGAATCAATAAGATTTTCCACACAAAAAACCAGGGCACTCACCCCGGTTTCTCCTGTTTATTCGATTTTGATTCTTTCATTCGCACTTCATGATTCCAACGCTTTCTTCAGTTCATTCACCGTGTGATACCCTTTTGCGTTTGGATCCTTAGCAATCTTTCTTCCTTCTTTAATTGCATTAATCGTTATTTTATTAGGTTGCATCGTTTCTTGATAAGATCGTTGCGTTTCTTTTTGCAACGCTTTATTCTCCTTTTTATCCATAGAGCACCTCGACTATCTCTTTCACTTTCTCTGCTACCCCCATCTTTTCAGCATACTCATACAAAGTTTCTATCTTTTTATCGTTTGACTGCACATAGTTTTTAAGAGCAGACGTGAAGATTTCAGCATCGATTTTTTTGCGGTTAGCTATTAGGTCACAGATGGTTCTCTCCTTATCGTAGCAATAAACCTTATTCCCCATTTTTGTCATCACTTCTGTCTTTCCGAGTTCATGCAGATCTTTCTTAATATAATGTGGTTTTACAATTGGCGGAAATCGATGTGTGTTATATCCCGAATAAACAGTGACATCAATATCATACGGGAATGAATCCACTAAATCATGCAAATAGAGTGCTGAGACAAACGAAAAAATCGCTGCTTGGTTTTTCTGCTGGAATAAATAATATTTATCATAGTATTGATAAGACATTGCATATACTCCACGCTCTAATTTCACGAGTTTCCCTTTATCCACCATACGAGAAGCATAGGTAATTGGAATCCCAACTACTTTCATGTCCTCGCTTCGGATAATATCATTTTCTGCAATTAGTTCTTCTAATAGTTCTTCATACTTCAAATAATCCACCTCCAATTTGTTATTTCTGTGCTTATATTATATCATAACATACGCACAGAAGTAACAAGTTTTGCGCAAAAAAACCGAGGCTCTCGCCCCGGTTTCTCCTATTTGTTGTATTCAATTTTCTATGTCGCTTTTATTTCATCCCATTAAATATCTCATCCGCAATCTCCAAGCCAATTTGTGCTTGCTGCTCTGGTGTCAAGGCATGCCCTGTGTCCTCCAGCGTGGTAAGGCGTGAGTCTTTTAGGCGCTTCATTGCTTTTTGTGAGGCGGTGAGTGGCACGATATAGTCGTCTTTGCCGTGATAGATATGCACAGGGATCCCTAGCTTATCTAGATTCGCGTAGGCGTCCATGTTGTAGATGTCCGTGATGTATTTCTTCCCGATTTTCGTGCCGAGTAAGTTAAAGTTCTCGGGTACTTCGTCCAGTTTCGGGAAGCTACTTCGGATATCATCCGGCAGTGAAAATGCAGGATAGAACAAGAAGAGGCCTGCGATATTGGTGACTTCTTCTGCGGTCAGTGCTGTGACGAGTCCGCCCTGGCTACTTCCCATCAGATAAATTTTCTGAGGATCCACGTATTCCATCCCGCTTGCGATACGGATGGCGTCCTTCAAGTTTTGCACTTCGGTGAGAACCGACATCTCAGTCGTTAGTCCCTCACTCATCGGAGAAGATGAAGACGACCCTCCTGCAAACTCCAAGCTGAAGACGGCAATGCCAGCCTTCGCTAATGTCTTCTGCACTTCTTCCTCGTGTTCGACGTTGGCGCCAAGTCCGTGGCTAAAAATCACGAGTGGCACCCGTCCTTTTCCGTCTGGCACAAAGGCACGGGCATAGAGATTCTTGCCATTACTTTCGAAGTCATATTCTTTTACGGTATACGTGCCGTCTGTCTTCACTTCGACACGGGGAGCTTGTGTAGTTTGTGGCGTCTGCGCAGTCGCATTCGTCGTGTTTGCCCCGTTTGTATTCGTCGTTCCACACGCTGCGAGCAATAGCGCCACGCTGATTCCCATGAGTCCTTTTTTCATTCAATTCCAACTTTCATTTTTTTGGTGGGGCCTTTGCCCTTTTAAGTAGTCTACCCGCTAAGTCTTGGAACCTCAACTTTTTTGCATAAAAAAAGACTGCAAGACATCCCTGCAGTCGTTTCGGTTTACACTAAAAATTCTAATAATTCCGCGTAGCTTCGCACTTCCACGGTTGGCTTAATGGCGGTTCTGTTTTCTTTTGCCGCTAGGTTCATCCAAATCGTGTCGATGCCGGCGTTAATACCGCCTTGGATATCGGCTGTTAATGAATCGCCGATAATCACGGCTTTGTCCTTGTCGTAGTCTGGAATCGCACTAGCGACACGTTCAAAGAAGGCTTCACTTGGCTTTTGTGCTCCGACTTCTTCCGAGATGAAGACTTTCTTGAAGTATTTTGCAATCGGTGAATTCGACAAGCGCCCTTTTTGAATCGTCGTGATGCCGTTTGTGGCAGCGTATAAGTCGTACTCAGCGTCTCGTAATGCCTGAAGCAATTCCTCCGCCCCTTCGTACGTTTGCCCTTGCGTCGAGAGGATGGCTTCGTAATCTGCGGCGAGTTCCTTCCCGTCTTTTTCAAAACCGAAGTGGTCGAACAACTTCGCAAAGCGCGTTTCGACGAGTTCCTCACGCGTGATTTCGTCCTTTTCCAACGAACGCCACATGGCACGATTCATCGGCACGTAGACGTCGATATACGCCTCGACATCCTCCACGCCTTGCTGTTCCAAGAGCTTCGTCAGCGCGTAATTCTCCGCCGAATGGAAGTCCCAGAGCGTTGAATCCAGGTCGAATAATAGAAATTTGTAATACAATTTGAGAGTTCTCCTTTCTAATCTCATTGTATAAAAAAATTTAGCACAATAAAATATTATTGGAGTTTATTTTTGTAAGTAGTCAGCCATCCGCAAATAGGAAGCAGGTAATTCATTTAAACTATCATATTCTTCATCTTCGTACTTTTTTTAAACTTATAGAAGTCCTTATAGAATCTGACTTCATAAGAATTCTCAACATGAAGAACCCTGTCTAAAGAATTTAAACCAGGCTCACTTTCATAATACGACTTAATTTTTAAATTCTTTGAGTTTCTCTTGCAATGCTAATAAATGAATATCAGTATTTCTTGCTCTAGAATTTTTTTATTAGGAATTAGAAGCATTTCATCCGGTCTACCTTCCCAGCTAGGGGCTTTTTAATCTATACTGCAGAACGGTTCATTCTACTAAACATCACCTTGTAGTACGAGATAAAAAAATATATCGCCAATTTTGCTCATCTATACTATTTATGTTTTCTTCTATTATCCTCTTATACTCTAGCTTTAATGGTTTATTTATATCAATCGAATCTAGTAGTTTTTTTACATATTGATTTTTTTAGAAGAAAATAATCGTTTTTAAACTTGGTGTACTTGAACCTTCATTAGGATCATCTTGGCAAAGTGTTTTTATAGCTATCTACATATAATGTATAATCTCCAAAAGAAAGCAACGCCGTTCTTAACAAAAATCCCTTCTATAGGTTTCGTATCTTCAAACATAGCACTTATCTTATCCCAATAAGAACTTATTTTTCGAGTATTTATCAGCTGTAGAATCATTATCTTCAAAATAAAAGCTGCTTCTAATTTGTCCACCAAAAATAATCATGATTTTTCCGCATTAAATATCACTTCTGATTGAGATGGATCTTCTAATATTAATTTCGCCTTTTTCTATCTCTTCGTTAACCTGTTCTATACTAAATCCTGTAATTTTTATTATTTTTGAGACAAATAATAGATAAGGTCTGAAAAGATGGTTAATTTGCTCATTTATACCTCGAATTGCTCTTTCATAAGGTTGTTGATAATCTATTTCAGAGTTATCTGTTAAGTTTCTAAAAAAATGCGGTACCAACTTTTTAAAATTATCATCTAATATTTTTCCCAGAATGAAGTAAATACAAAGAAATGAAGTGAAAATAGACTCTATCTTTTTAAACTCTTATTTATGATAGCTTTTTCCAAAACTTGTGAAACCTTTGATTTCTCATTTTCCGTTAAAAAAATCAAGTACGCTTGCAATCAATTCTATATGTTCTAACTTAATATCTTCAAATGAAATTTTTAGTTGTCCAATTTTTCACGTTGAGAATAATCTAGTGAATCTAAGTTATTAATCAGTGCAATTTCAAATAAATTTAAAAATTTATATCAAATCTATTTTTTTATCAAATCTCCAAATAGTATCAGTCCATTTTGTATCAAGCTTAAGTGCTATATCATTTGCTAACTTAGTGTCTACCTCATGTACTCTTGAAATAAATCTTGCTTTTAAAATTTTTCAAAAATCAGTTAGAGGACGTCCTCTAGAGTTCAATTTAATGTATAGCTCATCCTCTGAACCTAAATCTTCGATATCAAGGAAGTTGAAAGCCACTCTATAATTTGTTTCCGATGTTAATGCATTTAAATAGTTGTATTGAAAATCAAAAAATTCAGTTATTCCGTCTAAGGTTACTAGTGCTCCTTGAATAGTAGGATCTAATGTCCATGAATCTGCGAACCAAGCAGCATCTTTTTATTATTTCAGATGGTTTCTCTTCGAGTTGAAAAAAATTGATTTTCTGTATTCAAACAAACTAGCGAAAAATTGTTTGGATGAATCTCTTGTTTCATAGGAAAAATTTCTAAGAAAATCACAAGCATCACTGTCTCTAAAAGCGAAAAGGTATACTAAAAACAAAGTTGTAAGCCGCTGCTGACCATCTAGTGGTATAAAATTCCCATTATGAGATTTTTCCATAAATAAAATTAAGGTCTAAAGTCGGCTCTTCACTGTTAATTAAAGCAGAATTTATATCGATTAATAATTGTTTTTCTTACCTCTGTAGTTCTTAAATCTTTCCTCCCCTGCGCGTAATCGCGTTGAATTAGTGGAATTACAATTCGATAACTTTCTAAAAGAGTCTTTAAGTCATATTTATCATCAACTATACTCATAATTTCTCTCCTTCAGTACCAAAAAAATTTATTGAATTCAAGTTTCATTGCCTTAATATAGCCATTTTTTATCATTGTCTGACCAAACCTCAAAATTTTCAATTTCTTCACTATACACTTTTAAAAAAATATTTCTAGTACAAACTGGAACAAAACGACCTTTAGCATCTACATCAATAATAATTTTTCCTTTTTTTGTACAAACGGACTATCTTGATATGAACGATTTGTTTTTAGAGTCAAGTAAAGTGAGGTTCTCTAACCCATCGTCAGGTTCTGCCGATTCATCAGCAGTAGCATGAATATGCTCAATATCCCACTTTTGAGTTTTATAAATATCAAATGGAAAGCGGTACTGTTTCTCGCTTTTTATTAATCAAAGTAACTAAGTTAAATAATAGTAATACATTTTTAACTCTCTTATCTCCGTATCCAAGATTTCCTAGCGAATCAATGTCCGGAATAGTATCAAATGCTAATTTTTTTCAACTCATTGAAAGCTTCTGTTTTTTTCTTATCTCTTGTTGCCTTAAATACTTTATCTAGATTTTTACTATCTAAAGATAGCAGATAACCAATTAAATGATATTTATTTAAATCTAAATACCAATTATTTAGTTCTTCAAATAGTATTTGGGTTTTTGACCAAAAGTCTGATATAAACTCTGATTTATTTTTCGGCCCCCTTTATATTCTTCATATAACGAATAAAAGGTGGAGTATTTGTCAACTTTGTACTCTTCAGAATTCCCATGTATAAGTAAATTGAAAAAGAAAAATCTATTTTTTGTATCATAAACTTCATTATTAGTCAAAAACTGCCAAAAAGAATCCTGTTGAAGTCTATGTTCTATCTGATTCCATGCAATCGATCGATGTATTCTATCGCTCTCTTCTCCATTATTATAATTATTTTTTTGTCGAGTATCAAAGCTTTAATAAGTTCAGCATTTGTTAATGGTATTTTTCCCTATATTAACTTTTTGTAAAAAAATCTTTATAGGGTCTTCAGTTTCATCAATCTCATACCAAATAAAAAAACACATTTTCTGTAAGAACCTTGTATATATCATTCAAAGCATTATGTGGGTTTTATTTCTTCACGATCAAGCCATTTATCTATTACTTCAAAAGCTTTACTTATATGACTAGCATCAATGTCAATATTTTCAATTTCTTTATAAGTATCAAAATTTAAATTCTTTAAGTAGTTTCCACTTTTTTTCGGGTTTCATACTCTAAATCAAAAAAATCAAATTGATTAGTTCTTCTACGGCCATTATTAAATTCAGCAGACATAAATTTAAGAAATATATAGATACTAGTTAGTCTTTGTTGTCCATCAACAACATCGTAAATGCCATTGGCAACTTTTTTTACGATTAATGGTTGCAGACAATATTTATACTCAGTATTATGATTATAAAAATCATCTAGTAAAGTTGTAACCTCATGCTCAGTCCACCGATATCCTCTTTGATACGATGGAACGTTAAATTTAAGGCCTCTTAAATCATCAATTTTTCTTTTCAGAAATTCCCATTTTTTTATCACCTACTTCTTCGTTATCGCTTAAAAAAACTACAAATCCATAACACCATTATTCTAACATAAAAAGACTAACAAGAATGTCGAAACTGAACCTAAAAAGCTTTTGAAAGTTTTTATTGCATTAAATTGTATTATTAAGTTCTACTTTTTCTAATAGTAGTGTTTTTGTAAATCATGTTCCTAACCTCTTTACATTCTTACCTTATTCTTTGTTCAAACTGATATTCCATTTCCAATGATTTTAGAAAGCCTTCTAGCCCTTTTACAAGGGTGCGATTTGTCTCGAGTGGTTTCTTTTTTTCCCGAGAGTAATCTCTTCCTTTGCTCGTTCCACTAAAGCATTGAATTCCTTCTTGAAGGAATAACGTCTCCAGAAAAAAAGACAGCTCCTAGAACGATAAAAGGAACACTCCACGTCCAGAAATAGTGGCTCGTGACGGTTACCACGAATTCGAACGTTTCCCAAACGCCAACCTCAAAAATAGTTGCAAATGCACCCCCTATAATCGAAAAGGCGTGCGCATTTTGTAAATAGACACCAGCGAAACAAAGCGCGAATAGTGGCAATAGTAACCGCGCTATTTGATGATTTTTTTCGGCAAAGGTGCTGCATCTTCTCTTTCTGAAATCACCTTCTCCAATAATTCTCGGAGTCGGTGGGCAGTTTCTTGAGTGACTTTCTTCTTCATTCTTACTCCTTCTGTTTTCCAACCCCTATATGTTAACAGTTGCTGGTCCCATTATAACCCGTAAGTTTTTGTATTTTTTTAACGAGGAGCTTGGCACGTCTCACGTGGTCGTTCTCGTTTCCGCTAAGAGCCCTCGAGTGCTTCCTGGGCAACCGGCAAGAGCGCGCGGATGTCTTTTTGGATGAAGAGCTGATTGCGTGCGTCTAACGCCTTTAAAAAGAACATCCCGAACATCCACACGATTACAAGCGGGAAGAACACGAGCATTTCTTCGTTACTGAGGGTGATCGTAAAGTTCTCTGATTTTCCACCGTTGACATAGAAGATAAATGCCACGAGTCCAATCGTAAGCAGCACGAGGATGCCCACGAGGACATAAAAATACTTCATAAGGTGCTGCACTCCCGGACTTTCATACGGCAGCTCGATGTCCAGGCCGCTCTCTCCGACAAGGCGCTCGGTCAATGCGCGAAACTCTTGTGCTTCATTTTTTTCTGTATCGAATTCTTTGTAAATCCATGATTTTCTCTCCCTAATGATAGATATGCGTTTAGAGGCCGTAACGTCTGTATTTCTTCACTAATGTTTCCGTACGTTTGATGTCTACGGCTAAGTCTTTCCGATTTTGCTCATGTAAAACAATCGTTGCTTCGTCAACAATATCCAACAGCTCTTCCATTTCCGCTCAACGTTTATCTTGTTCACGACGGTATAAAAGGGCTGCAAAAAGGACACCCACCAGCCAAACGATGAGCCCCAGCAAACATGCGAAAAACATAATACCAAGGATGAGAAGCGGATCGTCAGTATTTCCTCCAATAACAAACCACAAATACCCCAATCCACCAAGCATCAAAGCCATGAAAATTCCTAATATCCAGATTAGTACTTTCAACAATGGAGAACGTTCCGTCACAAGGGGAAATTCTGCTTCAATCCCACTTTCGTCCACTAAGCGTTCTGCGACTGCTCGAAAGTCTTGTACTTCTTTTTCTTTTTAATTCTTTTCGTCTTGATGCTACATAAATATACATATCCTTCACTCCTTAAACACGTTCCACCAATGTCACGACGCGGCGGACGTCATTGTAGCGGTCCACGAGTCGTTCGGCGCGTTTTAATTCCAATGCTAAATAACTGCGGTCTTCTTCGCGTAACACGAGAATGGCTTCATCGATGATATCCAGCAGCGCAGACAGTTCCTTCCAGCGCTTGTTTTGCTCCCGGCGATATAAAATGGCTGTGATAATGAGTAACACGGACCACATCAAGAGCAGTGCGGAAAATCCGAATGCCAAAATCCCAAGGACTTGCACGAATCCGACAATGTTTCCACCGATTTCAACGAATAGATAGATTATTCCTGCCACTAGGAGCGCTGCGATAATCGATACAACCCCGAGTAAGAGCGACAAGAACACCCCGCGTTTCGTTTCTTCTGGAAATTCAGCTGGAATGCCACTTTCCGTTACGAGTCGGTTGGCAACAGTGCGAACTTCCTTCACTTCTTTTTGATTCACTGCGAGTCTTCTTGGATATCCTAAAATAAGCATCTACTTCCTCCTTAGAACCGGTAATTGCGTTGTAAGTCGTCGACGTAATTTTCTAAATTGATGACTTCTTGTGAAACAACGCCATTGCCTTCTTCATATTGGCGCGCGATTTCGTCTTTCGCGTGTTCGAGTAAGAAGAGTGTTTCTTTTACAAGCGAACGACGCGCCAGCCAGAGAATGAGGATGAAAATCGCAATCAATGCTACCCATAAAATCGGCATCCACCAGTACGGTAACATTCGGTCCATGACTGGTGAGGATTTCCTTGAAAAGAGCATATAGATTGAGCCGAGGATGGCCGCCAGGAATCCTGTCGTCATAATCGTATAGAGCGTGATTATTCCAAAGAAGAGCATACAAAAGAGGCGAATCTGACGATTATCTCTTGGCAGGACGCGCGGTTGTTTGCTTCTACGGTTTACAATGCGAATGAGTTCACGCAGTCTTGTCGTTTGAGACTGCCAAATCGTTTTTTTATAGTTCATAATGTCCTCCTAATAGTACTTATGTGCTTTTTTCAAAAATTTTTGTAACTCTGCTACTTCATCTGGTGCGGCTGTGGTTTGACTCCACTCTTCGACTTCGTGGTCTGCCAGTGCCAATAGTTCTTTCCATTCCTTAAACGTTTCTCTGCGGTGCCAATTGAAGACTGCAACGAAGGCGGCAATCGGTAAGAACCAGATAAGGGCTAGTGGCCAAATGAAGGCAAGATAACCGATTGCGACGCTCAATTGCAACGTCACTAGGCAGGCGATGAAAAGTTTCAAATACGTAAAGAATCCAGATACTAGTCCAATGACGATGCCCGCAATTGCGACTGTAATCAGGACGTAGATGCGAAGTCCATACGAGCTTTTTTTGGAAGCTGTTCTTCTCGTCCGCTGATCTTCAAGACGAGCTTCAATAGTCTTCTTAAGGCGCGCACTCTTGAAGATTCGACGCTGGTTAGGCGTTTTGCTACTTCGTGTTCTTTGCTCACCTTTTCCATCGCAGTGCCGACACTCGTAGCGGTAGCTTGTACGGTTTCCTTCACCCAGGAAGGTTTGCCAAGCGCTGCATTTTCCTGTAAATACACCTCTAGCTCTTCAACAGCTTCGCGGCTAGCTTCTCTTGGTGAGGCTTTCCACGTCGCCACTTCTTCATTTCCACGAGCCACGAGCTTTTTCCATTCCCAACGAACGGATCTGTGGCAGCAGTAGAGAACAACAGCAAGGGCGGCAAACATAATGCCAAAGTGAATCGCCAAGCCGAAGAGGACCTTACCTACTTGTGCGGCTATCTCTGAATCCCTCGTTGAAAACATCGATTGAAGTGCTTGAAACAAGCCTGCTTCGACCACAGCCATTCTTCCAAACACCACCACTCCGCACACCACTCCAGCAACACTAAGGATGGTTATGCAGATGCGTAACGGGTACAAGCTCATTGGTAGTGTGCCTTCTTCCCCGTTTTGCTCGGTCACTGCTTCAATCAACTGGCGTAGTTGTCTTACGTGGCGTTCCTTCACTTTTTGTTTCTTTTTCATTGTCATTCCTCCTGACGTTCAAAGGTCGTATCTTCTATCCCCAAAGATTCTTTTTAAACAGTCATTCCGTATGATTCCCTCACTTCATACACACAATCATCCAACTCTTGAATCCATTCTTCTGAGAGTTCTAAATGGTTTACGTTCCCTAATAATCCTTATGCGCTTGTTTCAAAAACTTTTGTAACTCTGCCTTAGAAGGACTCTACTCCGCACTCGTTGTATGTTCGTATAGATACGACTCTAGCGCTTCAACAGCTTCGCGGCTGGCTTCTCTTGGTGCAGCTTTCCATATCGCCACGTCTTTATTCCCTCGAACAACCAGCTTGTTCCATTCCCAGTAAACGGATTTGTAGCAGCAATAGAGAACAAAGGCTATAAAGGCAAACATGATAACCCAGTCGAGCATCATATTGCCGAAGAGGCTATCTTGATACCCTTTCCCTGGCTGCTGCATCGTAAGCTCTGTAAAGAATATTGTAGATATTGTGACAATAAACGTAGCCACAACGCCGTATGCTAATCCAGCGAGACTAATAGCCATTAAAATACCGCGCCACGGTAAAAAGCTGAACGGTAATTTAGCTTCTTCGCCATTTTGCTCAGCGACTTCTTGAATTAATCTACGCAATCGCTGTACATCCTGTTTCTTAACTTTCTGTTTCAATTCCATTCCCATTTCTCCTGTCGTTCAAGGGTTATTACAAATCGTAGTCTAATCGTAACTCCTCTAAATGATATTTTTAATGCCTTTTACAGCATGAGGAATCTCTGCAGATGGAGTGTGTTCCCATTTTGCGAGCTCTTCATCCGCCCTTGCAACGACTTCTCTCACATCTTGTTTTTTTGAAGGTGCAGTTGCAAGAAATATAAAAAGAGCATCATTATTGGAAGAAATACGATAATGAAAGGTTCATAACTAACATTTTTCCAATGCATTCCTCACAGATTGTTGATTGCCTTCGTACCAATCTACCAACAAACGAAAAAAATTCCTTTTATTTTTAAGATTTAATGATACTAGACAAAAATATTTCGAAAAACATAAACATGTTAAATAAAATCTTTGGAATATATCTATATGGTCGCACTTCTATCGTCTCTTCTTCCATAGCAGATAAGATCACGACTTCATTGACTAATTGCTGTAGTCTATCAATTCTTTTCTCTTCAAATCTTCTCTTCATCTTTTATTTCCCAAAAAAATTTCATTTACCTAATTCAGATTTTTTTGCTTCTGTTTCTAACTTCAACTCTTCCATATAGTACTGAAGTCTTTCCGCTTCTTCGGTTATAGGAAGAAATGGTTCTTTTTTATATATAGAAAGCTCTGCTTCGGCTAGTTCAGTTAACATTCCAAACTCTTGATAACTGGCCTCTACCCTGAAATAACGAAACAAATAAATGACCCCTATAATGAGAAGTACAGTACCCATTCCTAGTAAAATTCCAAAAAGTAAGAATGGTGGAAAAAAATAAGGCCCATTAGAATAAAAAGCCCCACTAGAATCAAGCAGATCTGGATTCGCAAGTAGCGAACCCTACTATGATAAGCTCTAGTATAAGCACGAGGCCTCTGGAGATTCTTCCATCCTGTGGCAGCTCATTCTCGCTATCATTTTCAACCATCACTTGTTTAAGCAATTCCCGCATCCGCGTTAATCGTCTTTGCCGAATCGCTTTTCTAAATAATTTCATTTCGCATCTCCCTAAAACCCGAATCTCTTCTTATAATCCTCAATCAGAAATTCTGCGTCTTCGATATCCTCTTCTAAGTCGTCGCGTCCAGCTGCTTTAAGCGTTGCAATCGCACGTTCCGCTAGTGGTATCACTTCGCCAAGTTTACGTGTCAGTACTTTTTTAGACCAGATTCGGTACAAAAGAAAAAAGAATCCTAAAAACAAGTACAAAGAAACAAATGGCAAGAGTAGAAAAATCACATTCCCTTCTCCGGCAACCTTGTTTACCATAAACTCAAGTGGTCTTGATAAAATCCCCGTACGCATCACTATGATGAATAAAAACATCCCCGCAATCATTTTGATGGTTGCCGTTTTGTCGACTAGTTCCGGCAGTTCATCATCCATTCCCGCCTCTTTCATTAAGTAGCTTGTCAACTCTCGGAAGTTCACTAACATTTTTTTCGTCGCAACGTCTTTCAATAGAAGTCTAAACATGATTTTCTCCTTCCAGGATAATTCCTTTTTGTGCTAAATTTTCAATACATTCTTTGTAATACGCATCATCGTGCTCTTTGTATAACGGACTCGCCCACGCACACTCATCCACTTCGGTATACGGCGGGCAAATCTTTCCACGATACGAAGCCTCTTTCCACTGCGGTGACACATTATACCCACGGCGCTCCATTTCATCCATAATCAACGTATGGTACTGATACAGCACATACGGGCTATAAGTAAACACATAGTTCACCGTCGCATGCTTCTTGCCCCAACCATTGCCTCTGAGCGCACAACATTCGCGGTGCTGCCCCAAGAGTTGCGGACGCGGAAGATGCCCAATCAAGTCCTCATGCCATAATCTCATCCCAGGCCTCCTATAATCCGTATCGCTCGGTGTATTCGTCGATGACCACTTCTGCGTCAACCACGTCATCTAAATTGTCATAGTCATATTCTTTTAAAACGGCCACCGCACGCTTGGCAATCGCCATTAACTCCTGTAAGTCCCTGTTTTCTCTGCGGTTGTTTCCATAACTCGTCCATCCCATTTAAAATCGGAAGGAAGACAAAGAGAAACGCTAACGGCCATAGCGAAAGTAGTGGAAATTGATCAATCAGTGGTTTCGTCACACTTTTGAGCCAATCACTAGAAGAAAGCCATAATATGAAAATTAATCCTAGGATTGACGGAACCCAAGGCACACTTTCATCCTCTTCAGGAACCACTTCATCGGTCCCTGCCATCTTCACGACCGTCTTCGTCAACTCACGAAAACTATTCACTCGCTCTTTTGAAATAAAATTTCTAAACAGTTGATTCATTTATTACCTCTATATAGTTACTTTATTCCCATATTATACCATTTCTTGCGCTTTCCGCCTATTCCCTCATGAAATTACCCATTTTTAAGTAGGCCCCGTTTCGCAGCCCCTTCCGCAGCAACCTAATCAGCACCAACCCGTCCCAGCACACACCCCTTCCAAAGCACACACCCCTGTAGTCGCAGTTCCAAGACCGGAAGGCAAAGCACCGCCATGACTCGCCACAC
>BNJU01004377.1_pt1 | contig 27184 bp, 25 predicted proteins | sample 8539281 | NCBI WGS metagenome assembly BNJU01 (sample SAMD00202456, study PRJDB9452) | human saliva metagenome | isolation source: human saliva | place: Japan
CTCACGGGCGCGGTAGTCGCCGCCCTTGACCGTGTCGTAGAAGAGACGGTAGACGGAGTCGTTGTCGTTGCGGTAGTTCTTCGCGGCGTTGATACCACCCTGCGCGGCGATGGAGTGCGCGCGGCGGGCGGAGTCCTGGTAGAAGAAGCAGTCGACGTTGTAGCCCATTTCGCCGAGCGAGGCGGCGGCAGCGCCGCCCGCGAGGCCGGAGCCGACGATGATGACACGCAGCTTACGGCGGTTGGCTGGGTTGACCAGCGCGGCGCTGAACTACGCTGTTCCCAGCGCTGCGCGATCGGGACGTCGTGGGAAGCCTTCGTGTCGGCGATCTTGTCGCCTTCACGGTAGAGGCCGTGGATGAGTGTATCGGTCATGATTGCGTGCCCTTCCTCAGTGGATCAAGCCGGTGACGATGGCGACGGGCGGGGCCATGAACATCACGAAGATGACCAGACCAACCAGGCCCGAGAGGAGAACCAGCGGCTTACGGGTCGCGGAACGCACCCAACCGAGCGACTGGAACATGGACCAGAAGCCGTGGGAGACGTGGATGCAGGCGCAGCCGACGAACACGGCGTAGAGGATCACCAGGACCGGCGACTGGAAGGAAGCGATCATGCGGGCGTAAGGCGTGGTGACGTCAGCACCGAAGTTCGCGACCTTCGCGGGCAGGCTCACGGTGGTGAAGTGAGCGATGTGGAAGATCAGGATCAGCAGGATGAGGACACCGCTCATACGCATGGTGCGAGCCGCGTAGGAGTCCGAGACGGACTTCTTGACGACGTAGCGGGTGGAGCGAGCGCGACGCGAACGCTTCCAGGTGTAGGCGGCGGCCCACAGGTGGATGATGAGCATCAGCGCCATGGCGGCGCGGAAGACCCAGATGAATCCGCCGTGCGGGAAGATCGGCACAAAAGCCTCTTCATGCAGCCAGTGCGCGTAGTCGTTGTAGACCTCCGCGCCCAGGAACATCTTGAGGTTGCCGTAGGAGTGGAACAGCAAGAAGAAAACGAAAACGAAGCCCGAGACGGCCATCAGCTGCTTAATAAAGACGCTGGTGGTCCACGCGCAGCGCTTCTTCGTTGCGACATTTTTGAGTGGCCATGGCATGAGCATATCGACGCTTTTCGTCCGCTTCGTAGGACCATGGCACGAGGCCGACCGCGAAGGGTCTCGACACGGTGTCATTTTCGGCGATTTTCTGCGGTTATGTCAGGCAGCTTGCGCCGGCGCCGCAAGGAAAACACCTAGGACCATCGACCCCGAAAACAGGGGTCTCAAGACACGAATTTTGATACATCGACCATACCTATTTAGTGGCGGTCGTCGCATCGCGTCAGATCAGTGGCGCCCTCATCTCGACGGCCTCTTCAACGGGGTTGCGGAAGTATCGCGGGCGTCGCCCGATTTCAACGAAGCCTCGGGACTCGTACAGGCCGATGGCGCCCTCGTTGGAGGGTCGCACGTCGAGGAAGATCTCGCGCGCTCCGGCCTCGCACGACCAGGCGAGGAGCTCGTCGAGGATCGTCGCCCCGATGCCTCGTCCGCGCGCGTGGGCGCGCACGCCGATGGTCATGACGTCGGCCTGATCTCCGCCGACCTTCGCGCCGCCGTATCCGACGACATCGCCGGACTCATCCGTGGCAATCCAATAGCGAGAGGCCGGAGAGGAGAGCTCCTCGGCAATCATGTATGGGGTCCAGGGGTCCTCGGCAAACACCTCGGCCTCGAGGCCAGCGATGAGTTCAAGGTCGTCCGGTCCTGCGACGCGCAGCGAGGCCTTCACAGGCGCGCGGTGGGCTGGCCCTGGATGTCGGGGCGGCGCAGGTACAGAGGTTCAGTGCGCAGACGGTCCTCCTCGCCGCGCGACAGGCGCGTAGCAACGATGCGGCTCATGACGGCGGGATCGAGACTCACCTGGGGTCCGAGGTCTGCGCGGGCGAGCGCGTCGACGCTGTGCGCGGGGATCGGCGCTCCCGCGACGACGAGGCCGGGGGCGGTGCGCATGGCACCCAGGAGCGTGCTGACGTCGCCGACTTCGAGGCGTCCCTCAAGGGTGACGTCGTCGGGCCCGGCGGCCACGTACGAGCCCCAGTAGAGTTCGCGGCGGCGCGCGTCGGCGATCGCGTAGACGCGGGTGTCGGGGGCAAGCAGGTCGAGGCCCTGGCGGGCAATGACGTCGAGGGCGGACACGCCGTAGGCGAGCACGCCGGCGACCGAGGCGAGGACGCGGGCGGAGACGAGGCCGGCGCGCAGCCCGGTGAAGGGGGCGGGCCCGGTGCCCACGAGGACGCGATCAACGCCGGCATGGGCGAGCTGCGCGGGCAGACCTGCTGCCGCGAGCGCCTCGCGCACGAGCGGGGTGATGGATTCTGCGTGGTGGCGCCCGGAGTCGTTGTGGGCGCGGGCGATCACGCGGCCGTCTTCGATGATGGCGACGGCGGTTGCGGCTTGGGTGTCCAGGGCTATCTCTCGCACGGTGCGATCCTACTCGCCGTCGGTGTGATCGTCGCTGTCAAGGGCGTCCTCGTCGATGCGGGTTCCGCCGTGGGCGGCGACGACGGCGTCGAGGACGCCGTCCCAGCGGTGGCCGTGGGCGCGCAGGACGATGACGCGCGTGCCGTCGTCCATGTTCTCCAGGTCGATGACGTCACCGTCGTGGGCGGCCTCGCCGCCCGAGGCTCGGCGCACCTCGATGGAGAGGCGTTCGTCGCTCATCGCCTCGGTCTTACCTTCGCCCCATTCGACGACGGTCACGGCCTCGTCGAGGGAGGAGTCGAGGTCGAGGGTCTCCAGGTCGTTCAGGTCGGTGATGCGGTAGGCGTCCGCGTGGATGAGGTCTGGGCCACCGCTCAGAGAGGGATGCACGCGGGCGACGATAAATGTCGGGGAGGCGACGCGTCCGCGCACGCCCATGCCGACGCCGATGCCCTGGGTGAGGGTGGTCTTGCCCGCGCCGAGGCCGCCCGAGAGCATGAGGAGGTCTCCGGCCGCAAGGATGCGGCCGAGGTCTTCGCCGAACGCGCGCGTCTGGTCGGCGTCGCGCGTTGACACCTCGTAGGAGGCGATGGGCTGGGTCATGAGTTGCTCCCGAAGGTCGCGTCGGCGCCATCCCGATAGATGCGGGGGATGTGTGCGCCCAGATTGGTGACGATTTCGTAGTTGATGGTATCGGCTGCCTGCGCCCAATCGTCGGCCAGCGGATCGCCGTCGTGTCCGGCTCCGAAGAGGACAGCAAGGTCTCCGACGGCCGCGGGCGCGTCCCCGCTGCGCGCGGTCGGGGTGCCCGCGTCGCCGTCTGCGGGCCCGAGGTCGATGATGAATTGGTCCATGCACACGCGTCCGATGAGGGGCGCGTGGAAGGGGCCGGAGGCGGTGTGGACGGTGACGCGCGCCCGGTTGGAGGCGGCGCGCAGGAGGCCGTCGCCGTAGCCGAGGGGAACCAGGCCGACCCAGCGGCGCGTGGGCGCGACCCAGGTTCCACCGTACGAGGCAGGGGTCCCCTCCTCGATGACCTTGACGGAGGTGAGGGGCGCGCTCAGCTCGAGGGCGGGGATGAGGCCGAGTTCTTCAGCCGTAGCGACCGCAGGGTCGGGGCTGAGGCCGTACAGGCCAATGCCGGCGCGGACCATGTCGTAGTGGGCCTCGGGATGCCACAGGATGCCCGAGGTGGCGGACAGGTGACGGATGCGCGGCGTGATGCCGGCGTCGGCGAGGATCGCCAGGCCCTCCTCGAAAATCCGCACGTGGCTCGCGGTCGAGGCATTGCCCGCCTCGCTGGGGTCGTCGGCGCGGGACATGTGGCTCCATGCTCCCACGATGTCGACGAGGCCGTCGTCGGCGGCCATGCGCAGGGCCGAGGCCAGGGCGGGCAGGTCGGCGAGGGTTGAGCCCGCGCGAGACATGCCGGTATCGATCTTGACGTGGACGCGCGCGGGGCGGCCCACCGCTCGGGCGGCGGCGCAGATGTCGGCGAGGACCCAGGTCCACGACACGGACAGGTCGATGTCGGCCTCGATCGCGGCCGCGAAGTCGGAGGACGAGGTGGAGATCCACGCGAGGATGGGCGCGTCGGCTCGGGCGACCCCGGCCTCGTCGAGGCCGCGGCGCAGCGTGAAGGCTTCGGCCAGCTGGGCGACGCCCAGCCAGTCGGCACCACCGTCCAGGGCGGCGCGCGCGACCGGGAGGAGGCCGTGCCCGTAGGCGTTCGCCTTGACGGTCGCGAGCTGGAGCGCGCCGGGGGCAGCTGCGCGCAGGACGCCCAGGTTGTGACGGATCGCGGCCAGGTCGACGGCCGCGGATGACGGGTAGTCCCGTCCTTCGACTCGTTCGTCTGTGGAAATCACGCCTCTAGTATCTCACGCGAACCTGGCACCGCTGCGCGGGGGGCGCGGGCCGACGCTCAGCGCGTCACCGCATGCGGCTGGCGAGGACGGAGGGGATCACGTCGGCTATCTCGCGCGCCTGGATGGGGGCGTTTCCCTCGAGGCGATTTGCCGCGCTCTGTGCGGCATTGGCATGCAGGCACACGGCCGCCGACAGGCGCGCCGACGTCACGAGCAGCGGGCGCGCTCCCTCGCGGGTACTCGCGGGGTCGTGCGCGGTGGGGCGTGCCAGGAGTCCTGCGATGAGGCCCGCCAGGACGTCGCCGCTGCCGGCAACGCCCGCCCACGAGGTCGTGGTTGCGTTCACCGTCGGCTCGTAGACGCGCGTGAGGCCAGAGCGTGCGTGCACGTTGCTGTCCGCGCCGTCGACGCTGGTGCTGGCGGTTGTCTCGGTGCCGAGATCAACGTATTCGAAGGAGTAGACGATCGTCACGGGACCTTTGAGGACGACGTGGCAGCCCGTGGCCTCGTGGAGGGCGCGGGCGAAGCGCAGGGGTTGCGCCCCGACCTCGTGCCGCGTGGTCGGCTTTCCTAGCGCGCTCAGCAGGCGCGCGGCCTCCCCGTAGTGCGGGGTGAGGACGGTCGCGTCGGGGACGATGGTGCCGAGCAGTTCAGGCACGAGGTCGAGGGCCCCCGCATCAATGACGAGCGGCATGCCCGATTGTCCGCAGAAGTGGGCCAGTTCGAGGGCGTCCTCGCGCCGCTCCTCGTCCATGCCGGGGCCGATGAGGGCCGCCTGGATGCGTCCACCCACCATGACGACGCCCGGCTCGGCGGCTAGGACGAGGTCCTGGACGCGCCGGGTCGAGTTCAGGCGCACCATGCCCACGCCGGCGGCGAGCGCGCCGCGCGTGGCGAGGAGGCCCGCGCCGGGGTATGTGTCGGACCCGGCGACGAGACCGACGACGCCGCGCGCATACTTGTCGTCGGAGAAGCCAGGGGTGGGCACGGCTGCTGCGGCGCGCTCCTCGCTCTCGTAGTAGTAGAGGTCGCCCGCGCCGATCGTCCCATCATCGTCGGGGGTCGCCTCCGTGTGCACCCCGCTCCAGTACATCCCCATCATGTACAGCTGGCCGCAGTATTGCACGGCGGGAGGCAGGATCTGGGCACGCTTGTAGGTACCCACCGCGAGCGTGTGGGTGGCACGTAGGATCGGCCCCATGACGAGGCCGTCGTCGTCGGTGAGGCCCGAGGGCACGTCGATTGCGATGACTTTCTTGGGGTGGGCACGCAGTTCCTCGTTCAGGCACGTCACAGTGTCCGCGAGCTCGCCGCCGAGGGGCCCACGTGAACCGATGCCGACGATTCCGTCGATCCACATGCGCGCCCCGCAGATGGTGTTCCCATTCGGGGGTTCCGTCGAGGGAGCGCAGGGAGCGTCCCGCCAGCTCGAAGATGCCGACGCCGGCTTCCCGAGCCGCCGCCAGGGCTCGCGCGTGGCAGGTGGGCTTCAGTAGGAAAGCGGTGACGACCATTCCCTGCTCCGCCAGCATCGCGCATGCGTAGAGGGCATCCCCGCCGTTATCTCCGCCGCCGACGAAGGCGGCAACGCAAGTATCCATCTCTTCGATGTGGGCGGCCGCCTCGTCGATGCCGAGGCCGCCTCGCAGCCGGGTGACGGCGGTTGGGTCCGGAAGGTCCCACAGCCACGCAAGCGGATCGGACAGGTAGCGAACACGATCGGCGACCTTTTCGGCGACCTGGCGCATGTAGCGGTCGGGGTCGCTGTCCGCTGCTGCTGCTTCAACGTGCCGACGTTCAATGTCTCGCGCCTCAGCGAAGGACAGGGCACGACCGTCCAGAATCAACATGGGGTAATTCTCCCACAGCCGGCCCAGTAGGGGAGGGGCGACCGGGGAGGGACTGACGGCGACGAGAGCGACTGACAGCTGCGGCGATTAGGCAATGTCGAGGGTCTTGGCGACGCCCGCCAGCACCGCGCCCACGATGACCAGGGCGACGCCGATGAGGGTCCAGCGCAGCTCCTTGCGCGTGCGGGTCTCGTGGAGCCACCAGATACCCAGCGGGGTGGAGATCAGGATGCCGAGCTGGGAGAGCGTGAAGCCGGTGCCCGCGCCCAGGTTGTTGGAGTTGAGCTGGAGCAGCAGGATGGCCGTACCCCACAGGACGCCGTTGAAGGTCGAGGGGAGCATACGACGGTGGCGCAGCGAATCCTCGGGGTCGACGCCGCCGCGCCCCTGGATCGCGAAGAAAGCACCGCAGTAGACGGTGTAGCCGATCGCCTGGGGCAGAAGGAACTCGGCGGGGGCGATGCCGAACCACTTGATGATGAGCGGGAAGGCCACGAGGCCCAGCGTCGAGGTCGTCAGCAGGAAAGCGCCGCGCTTCCAGTCCAGGGACGCCGCGTCAGAGCCCGACTCGGAGCGCGAGAGGAACCAGATGCCGACGATGAGGACGATGATCGCGGCGATACCGTAGGGCAGCGCCCCGCCGTGGAGCCACTCGCCGAAGATCGCGATGCCCGCCAGGGACATGAGGACCAGCTGACCGCCGGTCGACAGCGGCATCGTGCGGCTCATACCCAGGACCGAGTAGGAGCGCAGCTGGTCGCACACGCCGACGCCGAGCAGCAGGCCGGTCAGGAAGGAGACACCCAGGTTGAGGGGAGTCCACGCGGGGTGCAGGAAGGGGGTGGCGACGGCGGCCATGAGCAGGCCGCCGAGGACGGCGCCCATGACTCGCTGGCGGTCCGAGCCGCCGGTCTTTCCCATCAGCGTCGTGGCGACGCCGAAGAAGACAGAGGGCAGGATGCCGATAAGGATCGTGGACAGGGTCATGTGCGCACCTCCTGGGGTGGTCGATGCCCCGTTTCATGAGGTCGGGGCTTGCTTACGTTGAATGGTGCGGCAGGCGCGCCGCCACCTCTTCCACGCTAGTCTCCCCCTCCCCCACCCCCGCAAACTCCAGCGCCCTTTTGGTTACTGTTTCACATGCACATCGTGAAACCTTTCACCAGATCATGCCGACTCGATGACGCAGCGCACGCCCGGTTCCGGAAGCTGACACCGATCCGCACAAGCGGCCCGGGCCTCGTCCCAGATGAGGAACGAGGCCCGGGAACGTTCACGGGGCACCAGCCCCGCGCAGGCGGATTACTCCACTGTCACGGACTTGGCGAGGTTACGCGGCTGGTCGACGTCAAGGCCCTTCACGGTGGCGAGTTCGCAGGCGAAGATCTGCAGCGGCACGACGGTCAGGAGCGGCGCGTACAGGGTCGGCACAGGGGGCACGCGGAAGACGGCCTCGGCGAACTCGTCGACGGAGGTGTCCCCTTCCTCTGCGACAACGATCGTGCGGGCACCGCGGGCGCGGACCTCGGCGATGTTGGCCAGAACCTTGCCGTGCAGCTCGGGGCGGCGCGGGGTGGGCACGATGACGATGACCGGCTGGCCCTCGTCCACGAGCGCGATCGGCCCGTGCTTGAGCTCACCGGCGGCGAAGCCCTCGGCGTGGATGTAGCAGATTTCCTTGAGCTTGAGCGCACCCTCGAGGGCGACGGGGAAGCCGACGTGACGCCCCAGGTAGATGACCGAGGTCGCGTCCTGCATCGTGCGAGCGAACTGGCGGACCGTCTCACCGTTTTCCAGGACTTTCGCGATGGCCTCGGGGACGCGCGCGAGCTTCTCCATGTAGTCGGCGATCTCGTCGGCGTACTTGTTGCCGCGCACCTGCGCCAGGTACAGGCCCAGGATGTAGCAGGCGGTGACCTGCGCGGTGAAACGCCTTCGTGGAGGCGACCGCGATCTCGGGGCCCGCGTGGGTGAGGATCACCGCGTCGGACTCGCGCGAGATCGTCGATCCCGGCGTATTCACGATGGCGACGACCTTCGCGCCCTGCTCACGGGCATGGCGGATCGCCTGGATGGTGTCCATGGTCTCGCCGCTCTGGGAGATGGCGACGACCAGCGTCTTTTCGCCCACGACGGGGTCGCGGTAGCGGAACTCGCTGGAGAGCTCGACCTCGACGGGGATGCGACACCAGTGCTCGATCGCGTAGCGGGCGACCTGTCCGGCGTAGGGAGGCGGTGCCGCAGCCGATCATGATGACCTTGTCGACGGAGCGCATGACGTGCTCGGGGATGCGCACCTCGTCCAGAGCCAGGTGGCGTGAGAGTCGATGCGATCCGCCAGGGTCGCGCCCACGGCGTCGGGCTGCTCGTGGATTTCCTTCTCCATGAAGGTCGGCCAGCCGTTCTTGGTGGCGCGATCCGAGGAGAAGTCGACCTCGTAGGCCTCGCGCTCGACGGGGTTACCGCTGGGGTCGATGACGGTCACGCCGGTCGCGGAGACGACCACGACCTCGTCCTGATCGACCTCGACGGCGCGGTTCGTGTGCTCGACGAAGGCCAGGACGTCGGAGCCCAGGAAGTTCTCCCCGTCCCCCAGGCCGATGACCAGCGGGGAGGAGCGGCGCGCCGCGACGATAACGTTCGGGGACTGGGTGCTCAGCACCAGCAGGGTGAAAGTGCCGTGGAGCTGGGCAGTGACTGCACGCATGGCGACGACGAGCCGCCGCGCCACCTCCTCGTCGACGCCGGTCAGTCCGGCAACCGCTCCGCTGTACGAGGCCGCCTCGGCCTGGTCGTAGGCGCGGGCCAGCAGGTGGACGACCACCTCGGTGTCGGTCTCCGAGGCGAAGGTCTCGCCGTCGGCGATGAGGGCGGCGCGCAGGGCATCCGCGTTCTCAATGATGCCGTTGTGAACGAGAGAGAAACGTCCATCCGGGCTGGAATGGGGGTGGGCGTTCGCGACCGTGGGGCGCCCGTGAGTTGCCCACCGGGTGTGTCCGATACCCGCGTACGCGTCGGCCGGAGGCTGCGCGTCGAGTTCCTCGGAGAGGTTCACGAGCTTGCCGAGCGCGCGGCGCACGTCCAGGTGACCCGGGGATGCCAGGGCGATGCCCGCCGAATCGTACCCTCGATATTCGAGGCGCGCCAGGCCGCCGAGGACAACCTCGCGACTACGCTGGGACGCCCTGCATGCAATATGTCCAACAATTCCGCACATAACACCCATTGCAACACACCGAACCCCTCCATCGGTCAGTAACGTGTGTCGCTTCACGCGGTGAACAAGTGCACACGACCACAAACATGTGGGGCACAATGGGACCGTGAGCATCACCGAGAGCCCCTCGACCGTCCCATCCCCGGCCTCGTCGACCGTCTCGCTTGACGAGCTAAGCCCGGCCGCCGCGCGCAACGCGCACAACCCCTACGCGCGCTTCGCCCGCTGCGAATGGGACCGCCTCGCCGATCGCACTCCCCTGCCGCTCACGCAGGAGGACATCGACTGCATCGCGTCGCTGGGCGACCCCATCGACATGACCGAGGTCGACACAATTTACCGGCCCCTGAGCGCGCTGCTGCAGCTCTACATCGACGGGCGCCGCCGCACCGCCGCTGAGCGCCACGCCTTCCTCGGAGAGCCCGAGGGCCACTCAACCCCCTTCGTCATCGGCATCGCCGGCTCGGTCGCCGTCGGCAAGTCGACGGTCGCGCGCCTTCTCCAGCTGCTGCTCTCCCGCTGGGACTCCACGCCGCGCGTGGACCTGGTGACCACCGACGGCTTCCTCTACCCGAACCGGATCCTGCAGGAACGCTCCCTCATCGCCCGCAAGGGGTTCCCCGAGTCCTACGACCGATCGGCCCTCATCTCCTTCCTCGCCTCGGTGAAGGCCGGCAACCCGCACGCACAGGCCCCCGTGTACTCGCACGTCACCTACGACATCGTGCCCGACACCTACATCGACGTGGATCGCCCCGACATCCTCATCGTCGAGGGCCTCAACGTGCTTCAGCCGCCGCGCTCCGCGCCCGGTTCCATCTCGGTGGCAGTTTCGGACTACTTCGACTTCTCCATCTACGTCGACGCCGACGAGAAACTCATCGAGCAGTGGTACGTCGACCGCTTCCTCAAGCTTCGCGCAACCGCGTTCTCCCGCGAGGACTCCTACTTCAAGACCTACGCCTCCCTCACCGACGACGAGGCAGTCTCGACCGCACACGTCGTCTGGAACGCGATCAACCTACCGAACCTGCGCGAAAACATCCGCCCCACCCGCGAGCGCGCGACCCTCATCTTCACGAAGGGCCCCGACCACCGCGTCGAATCGCTGTCGATCCGCAAGGACTGAACTCCTTCCCTCTCGTAGCGCACGCGAACAAGGCCGCAGCCGGAAAACCCGGCCACAGCCTCGCCTCATATGGAGCTAACGGTTAGCCGAGCCGATGCACGCTCCCGAGGGGGCGAAGTGGTACCAGGTGCCGCCGAGGAGCTGCCAGCCGGTAACCATTGAGCCGGAGGACGACAGGTAGTACCAGGAGCCACGGTCCATGATCCAGCCGTACTGCTGGGCACCGCTGGAGCCGTGGTAGTACCAGTGTCCGCCGTCGTAGACCCAGCCCATCTTCAGGTAGCCGCTCGCGTCGAAGCGGTAGGTCTGCCCGTCGATGACGAGAGTCTCATTGGCCGCGTAGGTGCCGTCAGAGTAGCTGTACCAACAGCCGAAGTAGCCGGACTTCCACTGACCGGTGCGAGGCTGGGGCGCGGGATCCGGGGTCGGAGCCAGGGGTGGGATCGATGGTCGGCTCGGGGCCGGGGTCAGGTCCACGGTGGGCTGCGGGTCCGGCGTGGGCTGCGGGTCCGGCGTGGGCTGCGGCTCGGGCGTCGGCTCAGGAGCCGGGGTGGGGGTCGGATCATCGACCGTCACCCAGTACAGGAAGCGCGAGTCGCCGCCACCAACAGCATGGAGCACGACCTGCGAGGTCTCGCCCTCGCCGAGCTCGACTTCCTGCGTCGTCTTGTCGGCCGGGTTGACGAGCATCAGGTGCGCGTTCGGAGCCGGCTTCTTGACGGTCAGGGTGATGCCCTGAGCGGTCTCGGCCAGCGAGCCGTTGTCGGTGCGCGGGTCGAGGAGGTAGGACGGGTAGCGGGTCTGGCCGGTCAAGGGCGTTGACGACCATGAAGCCCTTGGGGGCCGTCGTGGAGTCACCGAAGATTTCGGCAGACTTGGCGGTCTCCAGGCCCTTCAGCTGCTCGAAGTAGCCGACAACGACATCGCCGGGCAGACCGTCGTTGACGGAGCCGACGTTGGCCACCGACATGTCAACCAGGCCGACGGCCTCGTTGGCGGCCTTGGCCTCGTCACCCGAGGCGAAGTCACCGTACTTGTCGCCGCTCAGCGAGGGGGCCTCGCCGCGAGCCGCGTACTGGCCGGGCTTGTAAGCGACGAACGTGGAGTTCATGGCCTTCGTGTAGTTACCGATGTAGGTGACGTTGCCGAAGATGTTGGAGAACTCGTAGAACGAACGCGTCGGCGCGCCATCGTGGTCGATGATCGAGGAGCGGTCGTAGCCGTTGTATTCCATGCGGAACAGGCCGAACCACTTCTGCCCGGTGACCAGACCCAGGGACGGGACGATCGACTTTTCGGAGGCCGACACGTTGGCGTCCCAGTAGCACTTGTCCCAGCTGAGCAGGTCGGGCTTGGCGTTCTCGACGTAGTAGCTCAGGTTGGTGTCGCGGTACCAGGAAGGGTCGTCCCAGGAGTTGGCGTGGACGACGGCTCCTGGGATGTTCTGCTTGGACCAGGAGAACCAGTTCTTGAAGCACTCCGACTCGACGCGGTTGAATCCGCCCTCATCGCCGTACTGAATGTCGACGAGCGTGGACGCATAGGGCTTCATGTATTCGTTCATGAAGTCGCGGGGCTCGCCCGCGTTGCACATGCTGTTCTTACCGGTGGGGCCTTCGCGAGGGCCCACGGCGCGCCCTTGCCCAGGGACTCCATCATGGCGGTGTTGAATATCGGCAGGTCGTAGAACATCGGGAATGCTCTACCCGTGAGGTCGCGCTCGTTGGCGTCGAAGCCGCCGCGGCCGTAGCTCTCGGAGGGAACCCACGCGGGCATCATGACGCCGTACTGCAGCGCGAGGGCCTGTGCGCGGTTCACGCCCCACTTGCCCTCCCCGGGGTTGAAGCCGGAGTAGCGCTCGTACATGGAGTTGTCGACTGCCGGGGCGACCGGGGTCTTGCCGGCGGGCAGGGTCGGGGTACCCCATCCGTTGACGCGGTGCACGTAGCGGGCCTCGCCCAGGTGCAGCTCGATGCCTGTGACGCTGCTCGACCACTCGTTCGCGCGGACGAGCGGATCGGAGGTCCACGTGGTTGTGGGGTCGAGGTCGGTGAGGGCCGCGTTGTCGGCCTCGGTGCCGCCGTTCGCCTGAGCGGTCGCGGGGATCATCACGTTGCCGCGGAAGTTGGTGTCCACCTTGGTGATGTTGACGACGTAGGTGGCTTGGCTGCCGTCCTTGCTCACCGTGGCAGTGATGACGTTCAGGCCGGCGGTGAGGTCGAGGTTGGACACGCGGCCGTCGGCGTCGGTGGTCGCGCCGTTGATGGTGACGGTGGCGCCGTCGACCGCGCGGATGCGGGCCGAGACGGCCTTGGCGTGGTAGTAACCGGTGGCCGTGTAGGTGTGGGTGCCGGGGGCGAAGTCCACGGGCTTGCCGGGCTCACCGTAGGGCAGCTGGTCGATGACGAAGTCAACGACCAGGTCGGACGCACCCGATCCGGAGGCCGGGGCATCGGGGTGGGGTACGACGGGGCGCGCGACATTGTTGTTGTTTCCGGTGTCGTCGCTGCCGTAGGAGGTAATGGCGTTGCCCTCGGCGTCGCAGGGCAGGAGCTTGATGTCGGACAGCGCCATGTCCTTCTTGCCGGGGGCGAGGGAACGCAGACCCGTGAGAGCAAAGACGCGCTTCGTGGTCGCCGGGAAGGTGACGTACTGTTCCTTGTTTCCGTACTGCAGGTCGGTGCCGTGAGCGACCTCGGTACCGCCTTCCCACTCACCTGCGGCGACCTTGGTCTTCCAGTCGGCGAAGGAGGCTTCGGCGGCGGGGTTACGGGGGTCCTCATCGAAGGCAAGACGCGGTATTCGCCGGGGGACTGGTCGTTGCCCAGGGTCGAATCGTAGGTGGGGCGCGGGGTTAGGCCGAGGCCGCACACCTGCGTGCCGGGGTGGGGTTCTGGACGGCGAGGCATGGGGGTATTCATCCATACCGTTCTTCCACTTGGTGGTCCAGAACGTCTTGGTCGCGTCGGTTCGCGCGGTGTCGTCGTCGACGAGGGCTGCGATCGTGCCGTTGGGAGCGCCTTCGCCGACCTTCTCTTCGGAGGTCGCCCACAGGACGGTCGGGTGATACGGGGTTTCGGTGGCGGCGAGCGCCGCGGTCGGTGCGAGGCCAAGCATGGTGTCCGCAAGAATCGGGCTGAGAGCGCACCGATGCTGGGTCTAGTCCCCATGAGTTTAACTCCTTTGTCAGTATGGGGGTCATGGCTGGGATTGGTCGTTAGACGGCTTCAAATCCACATTACCTAACACGTATTAGTTTTTTGTGAAAGAACCTCCTTTAGGGTAGAGAAAATCCCCGCGGATGCGAGGGGCACCCGCGGGGATGGGGATCAGAACTTCAGACCGCCGTCTTCGATGCCGCGGAAGAAGAACTTCTGGCTGAAGGCGAAGACCAGGACGACCGGGATCATCGCCACGACGGCACCGGCCAGCACGAGCTGATACGTGACGCCCTGGGGCGAGTTCTGGATGGCCGTCAGCGTCAGCATCAGAGTCTGCTTATTCGGGTCGGGAAGCATAAGCAGTGGGAAGATGAAGTCGGACCAGGCCCCGATGAACGAGGTCAGGCCGACAACCGTCAGCGTGCCGCGCACCTGGGGCAGGAAGATCGACCAGAAGCGACGTAGCTCGCCCGCGCCGTCGATGAGGGCCGCATCCTCGATCTCATCGGGGATGCCCATGAACGCGGCGCGCATCATGAGGATCTGGAATGGGCCGATCATGGCGACCATCCACACGCCGGGGAGCGTGTTGTACAGGTCCAGCTGCACCATCATCTTGACAGCGAGAGCATGATCGACTCGAAGGGGAAGATCATGGCGGACAGGACCACGAAGTACATGATGTTGCGTCCGGTCCACCCGCGCCTCGACAGCATGTAGCCGCCGACGCACGACAGGATGACGTTTGAGGAGACCGTGAGGGTCGCCAGGATCGCAGAGTTCTTGATGGACAGCAGGATGTTGGTCCGCTCGAAGAGGACGTAGAAGGAGTCCAGTGACCACTGCTGCGGCAGCATGGTCGCGCCCTGACCGAAGACGGATTCGCCGGGAGCCTTGAACGCAGCCATGAGGGGCAGCACGAGGGGGCCGACCAGGATGAGGGCAACGACCACGAGGAGCGCGTAGCGGGCGACGAGGGCACCGCCGCGCATCTGACGCGAGGCGACGTTGCGTCCCTGGCGCTCGAGGCGGCGCTCCTTGCGCCACTGAGCGAAGCGCTCGCCGAAGGTCACAGTGCTCGAAGGTGCGGTACTCATGAGTCTTCAGCCTTCCTCTGCAGGCTCTGCGAAGCGATGATGAAGCCGAAGGTGATGAGGAACAGACACACCGAGGCGGCGTCGCCCTGTCCCAGCGAGCCGAAGGTCGGGTCGACGATTCGATCTCGGATGTACATCGTGAGGGTCTTCGTGGGCGAGGCGGAGCCGCCCAGCAGGTAGACCTCGGTGAAGATCTTCAGGCATCCGATCGTCGTCAGGGTCGCGACGAGGAACATCATGACCTTGACGCCCGGAACGGTAACGGTCAGGAAGCGACGGATCGGCCCGGCGCCGTCAAGTTCAGCGGCCTCGTACAGCGACTTGTCGACGTTCGCGAGGGCCGACAAATACAGGATCATGTAGTAGGGCAGGCCTGCCACAGGGTGATGATCATGGCGCAGAAGAGAATCAGCCACTGGTTCGACAGGAACGGCACGGGGTCGAGGCCCCAGGACACCAGCATGTTGTTGATGGGTCCGCGCTGGTCCAGGAGGTAGCGCCACGCGAGCGAGATGACGACCAGCGAGGAGATGGCCGGCAGGTAGTAGAGGGCGCGGAAGAAGCCGATGCCGGGCACGTGCGACTTGACGAGGAGGGCCAGCAGCAGCGGAAGGATCACCATGAGCGGGACGACGCACACCGCGTAGATGAGGGAGTTCGTCAGCGACTGCCAGAACTCGGGATCTGACAGTACCGCGGTGTAGTTGTCGATACCAACGAAGCGACCGATGCGTCCCATCGGCTTGGTCTTCGTGAACGACACGTAGACGGTCGTGATGAAGGGGTAGATGTAGAAGGAGATGACCGCGAGGACCGGGAGGGTCACCCACAGCCAGGGAACCCAGCCCGGGCGGAATCGGGCGGCGCCATTGAGGGAGCGCGTCTGCGCGCTCTTACGTATCGGCATACCAAAGTCCTTTGTCAGGGATGCGCGGGGTCGTGAGCTGTCGGCCCGACGCTGGGCGTGGAATGCGTCGGGGGGCCGAGGCCAGGCCTCGGCCCCCCGAGCGTTCAATCAGTCTCCGAGAGCCTTGAGCTTCTCGTTCATCTGATCCTGAGCGGTCTTGAGGGCGGTCTTGGGATCAACCTCACCGCGGATGGCCTTGTTGACATTCTCGATGAGGGCATCCTTCACGGCGCCGGTCGCATAGAAGACGTCGGTGTAGGCCTCGGCGTCCTTGGCAGCCTTCGCAGCTTCCTCGTAGGCGGCCTTGAAGACCGGGTCGTCGGCGATCTCCGGCGGGTTGGCAACGAGCTTGTCGAGGGCGTCGGTGGCAGCCGGGAAGATGATGGCGCCTCCGTCGTGCGTCCAGGCGTACTCGTTCTCAGCGTTGGTGATCCACTCGGCGAACTTCATGGCCAGCGGGGCGTTCTGCGTGGTGACGGAGACGCCGATGTACTGGCCTTCGAAGACGGGCTTGATACCGGGGTTGGTCGGGAACGGGCCGACGCCGGTGTTCTGGTAGACCGTCTCGTTGTTCTTCTTGACGGACTTGAGGAACGAGGCGTTGGGCGTACCGAAGGCGAGGTTGCCGTCGGTGTAGGCCTTGCCCGGGTCGGGCTCGCCGGTCAGGGAGTCCTTCGGGATCGCACCGGAGGCGTAGAGCTCGGAGAGCTTGGTGACGTAGTTGATCGCGGCCTCGTTGTCGGCGAAGTCGAAGGCGGTCTTGTCGGCGTTGAGCAGGTTGACACCCATGCCGTGCAGCTGAGCGATCATGTACCACTCGGGCGAGCCGTAGATGCCGTAGTCACCCTGTCCGTCGGCACCGACCTTCGCGGCGGCCTCGAACAGCTCATCCATGGTCTTGGGCGGCATATTCTCGTCGAGACCAGCGCGCTTGAAGACCTCCTTGTTGTAGGTGGTGATGTAGGGGCCGAAGTACCAGGGCAGAGCCGTGTGGTGGTCGTTGGCGCCCAGGGCGGTGGAGTCCCAAATGGACTTCACGAACTTGTCGCCGATACCGGGGGCCTTGACGTCGTAGTCCATGAGGAGGTTGGACTTGGACAGGGCGAGGATAGTGGAGGAGGGAACGTTGATGACATCCGCCATCTTGCAGTTCGAGGCCTGAGCGGTCACGGTCTGGTCGAACTCGGCGCCGCCACCCTGGTCGGTCCAGTTGATCTTAACGCCGGGGTTGGCGTCCTCGAATTCCTTGATCTTGGCCTTGAAGAAGTCACCGAAGTCGTTCTGCAGACCCTGGGTCTGGAACGTGATCTCGCCTTCGACCTTCGAGGTGTCGATCTTCGAATCGTCAAGGTTGCCCGCGGGAATGTCGCACGCGACATCGGGCTCGGGGATGGAACCGGCAGCGGTCGAACCGCCGCTCGAGCTATCGGAGCTGGAGCCACCAGGGTTGCAGGCGGCCAGGCCGAGGGTGCTGAACATGGCGAGGGCGACGACGCCTGCAGCCATCTTCTTCTTCAACATGCGAAACCTCCATTGGTCCGTTTTTGTTGGTCGATCGATGGGATCGAGTCACTAACTATCTCGTGTTAGTTGATGTCTGAATCATAGCGGCCTGTGACGCTTCGCGCATCATTTGCCAACAGCTTTGCGCATCGTTATCAAGCCGCAACATAACAGGTTGGAGCTTAATCACCCCCAACCTGGGCAATTACGAATGTCAGGTCCGTATCGCGCATGTAACCGGCGAACTCGGGCCGAGAGTCAGGCCCGCACGAACGCGTGCCGATGCCGTCCTGGAAGGCGTCCAACCACAGGAACGTGCGCTCACTGTCAGGCAGATCCTCCCAGTGCGAGGCCTCGGCCAGTTCGCGCTCGCTCCACGGCGAGGCACTCCAGCCCAGGGACGAGGTCGGCACAACGAGGACATCGCCCGCCTCACCGCGCAGACAGAGGGCTTCGAGGTCGAGGCGCTGCCCGCCTTCCTGGGGGCGCACGCTGACATCCCAGAGCTCGCGAACGGGAGCGCTGCCGTATCCGCGAGCGCCGCTCACGCGCATGTCCGAGTATCCGATGAGCGTGTCGCCCAGCCACGAAGCTTCCCACTGCGATCCGGGCATCTCGATACGCACGCCGAGGCGTGGGACCCGCTCGGGCCAGGCCCCGTAGGGCGCGACGCGGGCGGACACCGACAGGGCGGGGATCTCCCCCAGCAGAACGGGCCGATATTCCCAGGTCAGGGTGACGCCGAATTGCGCAGCGGGCGGGGCCCAGCGTTCGATGACGCGCTGGCAGGTGCCATCCTCCTCGATGGATACGAGGCGTCGGCGCAGCAGGTGCAGGCGCGCCTGCTCCCAGCGGGCCGCGTGCGAGGTTCCATGCTCACCGCGCCCGACCCCGAGGGGACCGAGGTCGTCCTCGCTAATCCCCCAGTAGTCGACAGGGCCGCGCCCGCGGTCATTGTCGGTGGGGGCTCGGAATACGCTGAGGTCCACGCTCACGGGCATGGTGCCGATGCGCGCGAGGTGCCCGCGCGCATCGAGCGCGTAGGGGCCTCACATCATCGTCCGAGCGCACGACCGAGACGGAGGTGCCGAGGAGCGCGCGCAGCCGGGCCTCATCTGCCCCGTGCCCGCGCGACGAATCCACGGCCGCCGCGAGGGCGAGCGCGTCCGGGACCATCGCCTGAACCCACGGCCACGTGCCTGCGTAGGGGCGCGAGAGGGCGTCAACCAGGCCGTCACACACGAAGTTGCCATCGTGGACATCCTCGCCAAAATCACCGCCGTAGGACAGGGCGCGACGCCCATCCGGGAGGGTTCGCCACAGGGCGTGATCGCGCCACTCCCACACGAAGCCGCCGGCGTGGCGGGGATGATTCATCTGTGCGGCATAGGCGGCAGCGTTTCCGGGACCAGTTCCCATCGCGTGCAGGTATTCACACATGAGGTAGGGGGCCCGGCGGATGCGTTCGCGCGCAGCGTCGTCAACCCGCGCGGCGACGTGCGTGGGGACGGCGACCTCGGCGTGGGGATCGCTCTCGTCGAGGACGGCGGCGACTTCCTCGAGGGTCGGGTACATGCGCGAGTAGATGTCCGTGTATTCGAGGGCATGGTCGCCCTCGTAGTGGACGATCGCCCGGGAACCGGTACGCTCGTGGACCCAGCGCGCGCAGGCGACCAGGTTCGCGCCGGTGCCGGACTCGTTGCCGAGGCTCCAGCTCGCGATCGAGGGATGGTTCTTGTCGCGCTCGAAGGCGCGGACCGTGCGGTCCATGTAGGCATCTGCCCAGCGCGGGTCGTCGGAGGGTTGTCGACCCACTCCCCCGTCCCCTCGAATCCGTGGGTCTCGATGTCTCCTTCGAGCATGACCCACAGGCCAATCTCGTCGGCCAGGTCGAGCACGCGGGGGTGGGGCGGGTAGTGGGAGGTACGGATCGCGTTGATTCCCATGGACTTCATGAGGGCGAGGTCCTCGCGTGCCCAGGCCTCGTCAAACACGCGCCCCTCGGCGGCACGCACCTCGTGGCGGTTGACGCCATTGAGGGTCAGGGGCTCGCCGTTGGCCATGAGCACGCCGTCCTCGATGCACACGCGACGGAAACCGATGCACAGGCACCGCTCCCCCGCGCCGAGGCCTTCCGAGCCCGGGACGCTGACGCGCGCCTCGTAGAGGGCAGGGTCCTGTGCGCTCCACGGGCGCACGCTGCCCACTTCGATGCGGCCGCTGCGGTAGCGACCGTCATCGCCACGTTCGAGAGAGCAGGCGAAAGACCAGAGGCCGTCGATGCTGAGATGCCCGGAGAGATGCGCCTCCTGGGCACCAAGCACCCGGGCTTCGATGGTCACATATCCCACCCCGGCCTCGTAGTCGGTGTCGATCCACAGGTCTTCGATGGCGCCGGGAACGAGGCGGCGCAGGCTCACCGAGCGGAAGATGCCGGGCAGCCACCACTGATCCTGGTCCTCGAGGTAGGAGCCGGGGCTGAACTGGTGCACGCGCACGGTGATCGCATTGACGCCGGGGCGCACGGCCTCGGACACGTCGAACTCGTGGGCGAGGCGCGAACCGCGCGCCATGCCGACCCACGTGCCGTTCACCCACACAGTGGCCTGACTTTCAACGCCGTCGAAGCGCAGGCGAATGTGGCTACCGTGCCAGTCGGCGGGGAGCTCGAAGGTGCGACGGTAGTCGCCGACGGGGTTGTCGTCGGGCGGGAAGGGCGGGTCGACCGGGAAGGGGAAGTCGACGTTCGTGTAGGCGGGGTGACCCCAGGAGCCCTCGCCTCGCAGGACCCAGTGGCTGGGCACGTCGATGGTGTCCGCGTCGTCGCCGACTGCGGGCTCATCCCACGGCTGCTCGACGTTGACGAAGGGGGGCGGGGTCGGTGCTGTGATAGACGAAGTTCCACATGCCATCGAGGCTGAGAACCCCGCAGTCGTCAGCGAGGTGCGCTCGCGGGGGCACAAGCGCGCCCGCGCCGGGAGCATAGGAAGGTAGTATCGATATCACGTCTATGTGCCTTTCGGATGTCATCGTCGAAACTCCGATCGTCAGACACAAGACTAACACGTTATAGTTATTGTGTTTCAACGAAACGCAACTGAGAATTGGGAGCCTTTCATGGAGCGCGCAACCCGGGCCGACGTCGCCCGCGCGGCAGGCGTCGCACCGTCGACCGTCTCGCTCGTCCTCAACGGACGAGGCCGGGACGTGAAGATCGCGCCCGCCACGATCGACCGCGTCAAGCAGGCCGCTCGCGAACTCAACTACATCCCCAACGCGGCCGCCCGATCACTGCGCCGGGGCAAGTCCCACCTCATCGCCCTCCTCATGGCCGAGCTGCCGGATGACCCCTTCGTGCCCGTCGTTCACACGGTCCTCACGACCGCGATGATCGACATTCAGCGCCACGGCTACCTACTCCTCCCCCCTGTTCCAGTCCGGCGACGGAGCCTCGGACGCGGAGGTCATCCGCGGCGTCCTGGGCGACACCCAGCTGGCCGGCATCATCCGCGAGACCACGTCGGCCGAGGCCTTCACCTCGCGCCTGCTTGCCAACCTCGGCATCCCCGTCGTCGCCATGTCGATGATCGAGGCCAACCCGACCGGATCAGAATCCTCCCTCATTCGCATCGACGAGGGTGCCGGCGTGCGCGACGTTCTCTCTGACTGCGCCCTCGTAGACCCGACAACCGGCACGGGTCAGGGTCGCGCCGTTTTCCTGGCCGGACCGAACACGAACCACGCGCGCCAGAACCCGATCGCAAGCGCATTCGGCACGACATTCACCCTCTATTCGCTGCCCGACTGGGAACCCACCACGTCCTACCAAGCCGCACTGCGCCTCCTCGACGAGGACCCCTCGATTTCGCTCATCGCCCTGGCCGACGACTCGCAGGCACCGGGCGTCTTCCAGGCTGCTGCGGACCTCGATCTGTCCGTTCCCGGCGACCTCTCGGTCCTCGGCTTCGGCAATCAGGACCACCGCAGCGCCTCCGCGCTCGGCCTCACGACGGTCGAGTGGCCCCTCAAGGACATGACCGAGGCCGCCGTTTCCTCGATCATCAACGTGATCGAAGGGCGCTCCCCCATGGCCGACATTCACCCCAGCGCGTCCATCGACGAGGAGGCCCCGGACGGCACCCCGATCGCGACGATCCCCACGCGCCCGGTCTGGCGCTCCTCGGTGGCCAGGCGCGCGTAGGGTAGGCCGCGATACAACGCACGGAGGGGCGGATGCCAGCTGGCATCCGCCCCTCCCTCACGTGTGGGCCTCGCGCCGGGCGCCTCCCCCACGCTCACAAAATGCGAGAGCGCGCCCGGGCTGCGGCGCTATTATTCGCCGAGGCCGCAGGCCCGGTAGATGTTGGTGAGCATGGCCAGGCGCTGCTCGAGGGACGCATCCTTTGGGGACGCAGACCTTCGCACCGAGGTACTTGGCGCCGCCTGCGATGGCCCCCTGTGCGCAGCGAGCGATCTCGACCTCGTCCATGAGCGAGGTCGGTTCGTCGGCCTGCGCGGGCAGGTGACCGTCGATCCAGGAGTAGCCGTACTGGGTTTCCTCCGGGCCCGCGCCCGAGAAAATGATGCCGTCCAGGACGCCGCGCTTTCCAGCCTCGAGCACATGCTCGTAGGCGGTGTCCGCACTGCGCCCCTCCACGGCGGAGCGGCCCCAGTTGAGATGGATGCCGATGCCCGCCTCGGAGACGACGTCGATCTCGGATTCGAGGGACAGGAAGCCCTTTTCGGGGTTCTGCTCGGGGACGTACTTGTCGCAGTGCTCGATGACGAGCGTGGCCCCACACCAGTCCCATGTGGCCACCTCGGCGAGCGAACGCTTCAAAGCATCCGCCTGTGCCAGGCGCGTGGGAGCCGAGTGCAGCTGCACGCGGGCGACCAGCTGACGGCCCGTCCCGCTCACACAGGGCGGCGAGGTCGTCGCGCAGCGCGCGGGTGAAGTCGAGAGCGGCACCGCGTCCGGCCTCGTCGGGCGAGGCCAGGCCGAAGTTCTCGTTCTTCCAGACGTTCTGCATAGTGCCGGGGATCGCGGTGATCGTATTGAAGTCCCAGTGGGCCGCCAGGTGGCTGGCCAGGACCTCACCCTGGGTGGCGAGCTGCCCCGGGTAGGGGATCTCGACGCCGCTCACCCACGGCTGATCTGCGAGGAGTCGGTAGTAGTCGGCCTCCAGCTCCGGTGCCGGATGCGACGCGTACGCGCCAAGGATGAATGGAAGTGCCATGATGGTCACCCTTCTACGATGAAATTATCGCACGGATCACTACAACGAACATACTCCTATTTCCCGTATATTCGCAGCGAAGTGACACGACACCTTGCGATTAGCCCATCGAGACACGCGTAAGGGCGGGCACCCACCGGTGCCCGCCCCGCGCGCGTACGTCTCTCAGATGCTCAGACGCTCACAGCGCCAGGTTCTCCTTGACGACGTCCGCCAGGGAAGCGGCGACAGAGTCAGCCTCTTCCTGCGTGGCAGCCTCGACCATGACGCGCACGAGCGGCTCGGTACCAGAAGGACGCAGGAGCACGCGGCCCGTATCGCCCAGGCGCGCCTCGGCAGCCGCCACGGCCTCGGCAACAGCCTCGTTTGTCGACGCGGCCGCGCGGTCCACGCCGCCCACGTTGATGAGGGTCTGCGGCAGGCGCCGGATGAAGGACGTCAGGTCGGCCAGCGAGCGGCCGGACTCCTTGACCATGCGCGAAATCAGCAGCGAGGACAGGATGCCGTCGCCGGTAGTCGCGTGATCGCGGGCGATGATGTGACCGGACTGCTCGCCACCGAGCGAGTAGCCGGACGCCAGCATCTCCTCAAGCACGTAGCGGTCGCCCACGCCGGTCTGCACGGTATTGATACCGGCCTCGCGCATGGCGATCAGCAGGCCCAGGTTACTCATGACGGTGACGACGAGTGTGTCCTTGGCCAGCGCCCCGCGCTGCTGCGCGTTCACAGCCAGAGCTCCCATGATCTTGTCGCCGTCGATGAGGTTGCCCTCGTGGTCGACGGCGAGGCAGCGATCCGCGTCTCCGTCGTAGGCGACGCCGAAGTCGCAGCCGGCCTCGACGACGGCGGCCTGCAGGGACTCGGGGTGCGTGGAACCCGCGTGCAGGTTGATGTTGCGCCCGTCGGGCGACGCGTTGATGACGGTGATGTCGGCCCCGAGCTCGCGGAAGACCGCAGGGCCCAGCTCGGAGGCCGCGCCATTCGCGCAGTCGATCGCGATCTTCATGCCGCGCAGATCGGTGCCGATGGCCTCGACGAGGTGAGCGATGTAGGAGTCCTTCGCCCACGCGTGGTCAGCGTTGATCTCGCCGACTGCGTCACCGGTGGGGCGATCCCACTCGGTGTTCACGAGCGCCTCAATCTGGTCCTCCACGGCATCGGCCAGCTTGTAGCCGCCGTGCGCGAAGAACTTGATGCCGTTGTCGGGCATGGGGTTGTGCGACGCGGAGATCATGACGCCCAGGTCCACGGTGTCCTCCGTGGCCGTCAGGTGCGCGACCGTCGGGGTGGTGACGACGCCGATGCGGGTCACGTCCATGCCGGCGCTCGCCAGGCCCGCCGCGAGGGCATGGTCGAGGAACTCGCCCGAGATGCGGGTGTCGCGGCCGATGATCGCGCGGGGCTTGGAGCCGTCCGCGCGCGGGGAGCCGCCGAACTGGCGGGCGGCCGCCTCGCCGAGCTGCAGCGCGAGGTCCGCAGTGATGTCAACGTTCGCCAGTCCTCGCACGCCATCGGTGCCGAACATCCTAGGCATAGTGTCTCCGTTCAGTGGGTCAATCGACTGCACTAAGCCTACCGCGTTCGCGCCCACTCATTTTTTCGAGGCCGGGGCACGGACAGCGGCGACGCTCACATCGCGGGTTATAGGACATTATGTGTTGCTGGTAGGGTGACTTTTCGGCACCGACGGCGCGGTCACCGCACGCAACGAGAGGCAGGACCCTTCAGGGTTCCGCGTCCGTCGTATCCGAGGAGACATGGGGAACGTCGGGACGCCTGTGAGCCGGCAGGCCCTCTTTTGTTTCTGTGAACGCAGCCTGCGCAAGTGAGCACTTTAACTCGCATGTTGGCCCGATGACCCGCACGTTAACCCGATAAGTGGTGACCTAAACCCGGCGGGTGGATGCCTGGGCCCACCTATGCGCACGCTAGCCCGATAGGTGGTGGCCTGGGCAGGCTGCCCACCATGCCACCAATAGGGTTTCGCTGCGCATGAGCGGGTTAAGGGTGCCAGTAGATGGATCCAGCTGCCAGGACTTCAGCCACCACTGCCCCACAATTCCAATCCAGCAGCAACGCTGCCAGCACCCCGGCCCGACGCGACCGCGTATCGGCCGCCCATACGCACGCGGGCCCTTTCGCCCGCACGTTAACCCGATGAGATGCGCGTGGGCAACGCTGCCCACATGCACATCTAGGGGTTTATGTGCGTATCAAAGGGTTAACGCGCATGTTCAGGGGTTCGCGTACAAACGACACACCACGCGAGACACCACTGCGCCCAAAACGCAGACCACCTCGCCCACAACACTCCGTTTTCAGCGTTTTTCATCGAGGTGGTCTGCACTTTGGGCACCACACCACCTCAAACCGTGATCTCACCGCCACCAAACGGGGGAAATGGCGTCATTAGAACCACGACACGCCGGCGACACGCCGACAGCCAGCCTCTATGTTGCAAAACCCCACCGCCACTGGCATGGCAGGGCGCGCGGAGGTAGCCACTGCCGCCGTGCCGTGGGCGGCGGCGTGGGCCTGGCCGGACAACGAGCTGACGCGCCGATCGAAGCGAGCAGCGCGGACGGCCGAAGCGGGCGGGCCGCCGCCCACCGGCACACACAGCGGCAGGGGCCTCCGACGCCCGCAACACCCGTGGGGCCACAGCAACACGTGGCGTCCTATAACACCCATCCTCATAGTTGGTCCCAACCAACAAAATACCGACTTTCCCGTACCAGAAAGCCGAAAAGTCACGCTCCTAGCAACACGCGTAGTGTCCTATATCCCCGCATCGCGGCACGCTCAGGAGGGTATACGAAAGCCGCGCCCCTGAGACGCAGGACGCGGCCAACAGAAAAATGTGCTGAATGAAATCAGCGCTTCGAGAACTGCGAAGCCTTGCGGGCCTTCTTGAGGCCTGCCTTCTTACGCTCGGTGGCGCGGGCATCGCGGGTTAGGAAGCCAGCCTTCTTGAGGGCCGGACGGTTCGCGTCGCGGTCGATCTCGTTGAGGGCGCGCGACACGCCGAGGCGCAGGGCACCGGCCTGGCCGGAAATGCCGCCGCCGTTGATGCGGGCGATGACGTCGAAGCGGCCGTCAATGTCGAGCAGCACGAAGGGGGACTTCACCAGCTGCTGGTGCAGCTTGTTGGGGAAGTAGTCCTCAAGGGTGCGACCGTTGATGGTCCACTTGCCGGAGCCGGGGACCAGGCGAACGCGGGCGACGGCCTCCTGCGGCGGCCCAGGCCCGCGCCGGGCGCGGTGATGGACTGACCGGCACCGGCGAGAGCCGACTCGGTCTCGGACGTGTAGGGAGCTGGGGACGACTTCCTCGTCCAGCTCAGCGGAAACGATGGTCTCAGCACGGTTCTCCTCAGGGTCAAAGGCGTTCAGCGACCAAAGGTCACTGAGCCACCTGGGTCAGTTCGTAGGGAACCGGCGACTGGCCGGCGTGGGGGTGCTCCGGGCCAGCGTAAACGTGCAGCTTCTTGAACTGCGCGCGGCCGAGGGAGTTGTGAGGAAGCATGCCCTTAACGGCCTTCTCGACGGCGCGCTCAGGCGTCGCGGCGAGGAGGTCACGGTAAGCGGTCGCGGTCAGGCCACCGGGACGACCGGAGTGACGGTAGGCCATCTTCTGGTCGAGCTTCTTGCCGGTCAGAGCGACCTTGTCCGCGTTGATGATGATGACGTAGTCGCCCATGTCCATGTGAGGGGCGAACGTCGGCTTGTGCTTCCCACGGAGAAGGGCAGCGGTCTGGGCTGCCAGGCGACCGAGGACGACGTCGGTGGCGTCAATGACGTACCACTTCTTGTCCGCGTCCCCAGGCTTGGGTGAATAGGTGCGCACGGGCGTAACCTTCAATTCTTGTTGGTCATGGGATGCCGCGCCGGTTTTTCCGGGGGCATCCGCGATGAAACGGTTCGCGCGAGGCGTCGGCGAGCGCTCCTAGCGAGTGGGAGACACTAGGTACTCTGCTGACGCACAGCACTAGCCATACTATCTGTGCGCAGCCCGGCGGTCAAAGCGCGGCGAATACTGTGTCACATTCCTCATCAGTCGTCGCCGCAGCACGCATCGCGCCTGGCCCGGGCCTGCTCGGCTCGCGCGCCCCACTGCGAGGGATCGGGGTACTCCACGCCCTCAAGGGTGAGCCCGTGCGCTGGGGCGATCGGCGCAGCCTCGGAGCGGGATCGTGCCCGCAGGATCTGCGTCGGGTAGTCGGTGTCGCGCGCGCCCGAGCCCACGAGGAGGAGCGCCCCCACCAGGGAGCGGACCATCGAGTGGCAGAAAGCGTCCGCCTCAACTCGGAAAACGAGAGTTCCGTCGGAGGCACGCTCCGCGCTCAGGGTGCGCAGCGTACGGATCGTCGTAGCTCCCTCGCGCGGGCGGCAGAACCCGAGGAAGTCGTGTTCCCCGAGGAGAGCAGCCCCGGCCTCGTTCATGGCCGCCTCGTCGAGGGACTCCTCGACCCACAGACGGTCCCAGCGCCCCAGGGGCTCGGGGCGGTCGGACACCCGGTAGGCGTAGGAGCGCCCAAGGGCAGAAAAGCGCGCATCGAAGCTGGGGTCGACGGCGGCGGCCGAGTAGATGCGCACATCGCAGGGTGCCGCGCGCGGCGGCCAGGTCGCGCCCGCGAGCGCGCTCGCCGTAGCGACCGGACAGGATCTTGTTCAGTCGGCGAACAATCGACGAGGCCACGGAGCCATCGTCGCGCCCTCCCCTGGGCGACAGTCGCGC